>ERZ1023970.35-NODE-35-length-50637-cov-23.456111_pt1 | contig 50637 bp, 49 predicted proteins | sample MGYA00380430_ERZ1023970 | MGnify/ENA primary metagenome ERZ1023970 (study PRJEB33179, sample SAMN07449052) | human gut metagenome | biome: Human-gut; feature: Human associated habitat; material: Faeces | host: Homo sapiens | place: India:Kasaragod | collected... | reverse complement strand
AAATCGCAGCGGTCATTTCCACGCCCCAGCGTCATGCTTCTCTCCCAGATCAGCTTCGGATGCAGCCCGGTATAGCTGATGTCATCGCTGTCGCAAAAGCAGCGGCACAGCTCCGGGCAGCCGTATTCTGTGCAGGTGTCGTGATAGGGACACTCCATCATATCCACCCGCCAGACGCCGTTGCCGGTCTGCAGCTCTTTTGGGGCAAAGCCCGCCGCCGGGCCAAAAACGCTCCGGGTGGATTTGACAAAAACGCTGGGAACAAGGCGGTAAAGCCCCGGTATGTGCAGCAGGGCGGCAAGCTGTTGGTGGCTCGTTCTCGCCAGCCGCTCCACATAGCCGTGAACGGTTTGCAGTGCTTCTTCTTTCGGCATGACCCGCTGCAAGGTCTCGTAGGCCGCAATGCCCGGCAATATCTGCCGCTTGAGGTGGTATTGCTTTTCCTTGCCTGCATCCGCATTTTCAGCCAGAAGTGCATTCAACCGCGCATCAAAAGCGGCGTTCAGCTGCTTTGCCTGTGCGGGAAAGCGCAGTGCCGCAGTCTCCCGGAAATCACGGGAAAGATAGGTTTCCTTCATCGTCTGCTCTCCACCTCTTTTAACTCTCCGTTTTTTGTCATCTCTCGCAGGAGAGCCAGGCCAACCGCCAGAACCAGCAGATGCCCACAGCACAGACAAGAACCAGCAAAGCCCCCAGCCCAAGACCCTCCAGAATCACCTGTAAAAGCATTACTTATTCCTCCTGTATCCCTTTTCATCCCGGTATTCGGGATGTTCCTTTACGTATGGATCCTTATCGCCGCAGATGGTATAGTCGCATCGGCAGCCGTCCACGCAGGTGGTCGTCCGCACGAGCCTGGCATGGAGCAGTTCCATGGACGCATAGTCCACATTGCACAGGGCGGGCATAATGTCCGCAAATCCGAACCGCTTGGCAAATTCCGCCGCCGGACACGCCGTAAATTCATAATAGATGGGCTTGCTGTTTTCGTAAGGCGTAACATCCATCTCGTAATCATGCCATGTGTCACAGTGCTTTTGGGCAGTGCGGAACGCCCGGTACATCAGCTTTTTCCAGAATGGCTTGTTGATGTCAACGAAGCGCAGCTTCCGGAAGGACGGCAGGACCAGATTTTCTTCTATCTCTTCCATTTCGCGGAATGTGACCACATCCCGGCACACATCGTAAAAGCACATGATGGCGATGCAGTCGTAGGTGCCGCCTACGCCGTTGTGAAAATTCTTTTTACCGCCGAGGTCGGTGCGCCACTTGGAAAGAAGCTCTGCGTATCTCAGCTGCACCTGCTCCCAGACCGCCTCGCGCTCCACCTCCGGATAGTGCAGGGTGATTTTCGCCAGAATTTCCTTTTTGCAGGGTTTGGAATATAGCACATGGCAGCTGCGGTCAATTTGTAATTCGCTGTCCTTCATCTTCCCACGCCTTTCAGAAAACCGCTCTTTGCATTTTCTTCGGTGTCGCCCGATTCGTCGTAGGCATCATAGGGCGCCAATGGGTCGTGTACTCGTTTTTTGAATGGTGAACAGCGCTTGTCTTTGTGGGCAAACGCAAAGGCAAAATTGTCCGTCCATCCCGTGTGACCGGTGATGAAATATGGATGCAGCCCACGTGCGCGCAGTTTTCGCTCCAGCTCCGCCAGCGACTGCACAGCCAGCTTATTGTCCTCCGCCAGCGAGGAAATGAAGCTGTAGCCGCCGTCCGCGCCAAACCACAGCGTGTCGCCGGTAAAAAGGTACTTATCGTCAATGAGGTAGACCATATGTCCCCATGTATGACCGGGAACCAGAAAACACTCGATCCTGATGCCGTCAATATCAAAGACCTCTCCATCGTGAAGCAGTTGCTTTTCGTTGCAGATGGTCACTTGCGGCAGCTTATAGAGATGATAAATAACCTTGCGGCGTGCTTCTCCGATCAGATACCGGTTCTCGATCTCGCCGATGTACAGCTTCGCATTCCGGAACAGCCCCGGACTGTCCGCTTCCACCGCACCCACATGGTCGGTGTCCTGATGGGTGATAAGGATATGGTGTATCGACTTCGGATCGATCCCAAGCCAGCCCATTTTTTCGGCAAGGCGGTCGTAGTTATATCCCGCATCGACCATAATGGTCGTATCGCCTTTGCGGTAGAAGAAGATGTTCGCCACCCATTCGCGCACGCAGGCAGCATTCTCGTCGATCCAGCCGGTATTCAAAGGCTTGAAGATCTCCTTGCCCCGGTACATCCAGCTCATTGCGTTCCTTTGAGATTCCGTTGCTTTTTTCGACATGATCGCACCTTATTTCTGCGCTGTGACGCACAGCCAGCCCTTTTTATTTTTGTGGCTTTGGATCTGACAGAATCCTGCTTTTTCCAGATATTCTTTCAGTGCAGTATCCGTATAGATGGTCATCCCATTGATAATTTGTGTCCATCTGTCGTCTTTTGTCGTTTCGCCGTTCGCTTCGTTACAGATGAAAAAGATTCCGCCGGGCTTCAGCACCCGATAGACCTCTCTGAAATTCTGTGCAAGCTCCGGCCAGAAATAGACCGTTTCAAAGGCGGTCACCACATCAAACCGCTCCGGTTCAAACGGCAGCTCTGCCACACTTGCCTGCTGCACGGTACACCGTCCTGCCGCAATGGCTCCGGCATTGACCTTTCGCGTTTTTTCCACGCTGACGGCTGAGTAGTCGATGCCCTGCACCTTGCCGTTGGGGCACAGTTTCAACAGCGTTTTAATGTTCGCTCCACCGCCGCAGCCGCAGTCCAGCACCATGGCATCCGGGGCAGGCTGTAAAAAACTCAGCCCCCATCCTGCCATTGCGCTGTGTCCAAAGTTCATCATTGCGACCATGATCTTTCCGCCAAAGCCTACGGGCTTTCGGGTATTTTCAAAAAAGGACATAACGCCACCCTCTTTCTGTTTACCGTTCACAATGCAATGCTTTTTACCAGATGCGCCCACTGCTCCGGGTGACAGGCCAGCAATTCATCGTGCCGGAAGTTAAATAAAGCTAACCTTCTGTTCTATAAAAAGCCGCTTCTCAGCGGTCCTTCTGCCAAAATAATACGCCCTGCCGTCTCCTCTGTCAAGAAGTTCAGGCATTTTCGGAGATTTTGAGAGAGATTTCGTTTTCGGGGACTCCAACCGTCACCCCAGTGCCACGTCCAGCACCATCATCACGCTGAAGCCCACCGCAAAAAACACCGTGCCGACGTTGGAGTGCTGCCCCTGCGACATTTCCGGGATCAGTTCCTCCACCACCACATACAGCATGGCTCCGGCAGCAAAGCTGAGCAGATAGGGCAAAGCAGGCACCACGATGCCTGCCGCCAGAATCGTCAGCACTGCCCCGATGGGCTCTACGATGCCGGACAGCACGCCGCCCCAGAACGCCCGGCCTTTTTTCATTCCTTCCGCCCGCAGCGGCATGGAAATGATGGCACCCTCCGGGAAGTTCTGGATGGCAATGCCAAGGGAAAGTACCAGCGCCCCGGCGGCGGTGATCTGAGTAGTCCCGGCAAGATACCCGGCATAGACCACGCCCACCGCCATACCCTCCGGGATGTTGTGCAGCGTTACCGCCAAAACCATCATGGTGGTGCGCTGGAGCTGGCTTTTTGGTCCTTCGGCCTGCAAGCTGTTCTGGTGCAGATGCGGGATGAGATGGTCCAGCAGCAGCAAAAACAGGACGCCCAGCCAAAAGCCTGCCGCCGCCGGGAAAAACGCCAGCCTGCCCAGATCTGCGGCCTGCTCCATAGCCGGGATCAGCAAGCTCCACACCGATGCCGCCACCATCACTCCGGCGGCAAAGCCGGTGAGGGCGCGCTGGATGCCGTCACTCAAAGCGTTTTTCAAAAAGAACACACAGCCTGCCCCAAGGCTTGTACCCAGAAAGGGGATCAATACCCCCCAGAATGCGTCTTGTATCATGTAGTACCTCCTTGTGGTTATTCATGACTAACTGCGTAAAAAGTATACTGCGCTCCGGCAAAAAGGTCAAGGGCTTTGCGGTATAGAGGATGCAGATCGTTTCCTGCACCGAAAAATTCACCTCTGCAAACTTTCCGGTTTCCGCTTGACAACGCCCGGTGGGAGTGCTATTTTTACTTTGTGAATTTGTTTTGACTAACCATCTGAGGGTTTTTTCCCCTGCATTTTTTTGCATCAGTTGTTAGACAAAACTAACCGTTTTTTCAAAACTGTGATAGAGGTATGTTGCCATGAGATTGAAAAAAGTATTTGCAGGTGTACTTGCGGCCGCTATGCTGGTATGCGCTGTGGCAGTCCCGGCCTTCGCTGCGGAAGAGGTGGAACAGGAAAACGGCCTGACCTCCAGCTATGTCCAGATGAACATCCCCTACGCCGACTTCTACAAGGCTGTCGGTGCGGACAACGCATCCGAGATCGACGCTGTGACCAGCGCCACCAGGAACAAGCCCCGTGCGGGCAAGCTTGTCGCCGGTTCCTACCACGTCAACGCAGATGGCACCGACATCACCGGCGTTTCCTTCCCGGTCAAGGTGCTGACCCCGTGGGCGCTGAAGAACGCAAAGCAGGTCACCGATGCCGACAGCTACGACATTACCGTTACCCTGAAGGGCAAGGAATCCACCACCACCTACACCGGCGCAGATGCCTTGTTTGAGAACGAGAGCTACGCTTACTACAAGCTCAGTGAGACCCCTGCCTACTACATCACCGCATGGTATGACCTGCTGAGCGGCAAGTGGGAGTTTGGCAAGGTCCACGCCACCGAGACCACCGTAGAGGGCGCCACTGTGGAGCTGAATACCAACGGTCGCCGCGCCACCCACGAGATGAAAATCTCCGGTTTTGATCTGGACTACAAGGCCAACAAGGTCTACGGCGCAGTTCTGACCACCGCCGATGGCAGTGAGTACGGCCTGCGTCATCTGGCCAACATCTGGCATGGTACCAAGCTGGGCTTCAATGCCGATGATCCTTACTTTGCATCCATCATCGGCAAGACGATCACTCAGATCACCTTCTATACCGCCGACGGCGTGTATGTCCTGCCGGTCAGCGTGGCACTGTAAGTTTGCGGAAGGCTGCCTGATTCAGCCGACATATAGCACAAAACGGCAGGGTTTCCTGATTGCGGGAGACCTTGCCGTTTTATAGCAGCCTGCGTCTTTCATGCGCAAACACCTCCCCCTATCCCGATGAAGTCATCGACCGTCTGGCACGGGAATTTGCCGCATGGCAGGCAGAGCAGGCTCATCATTCCCCCGGCAAAGAGAAACAGAGCGTTCCCGACGGGGAACGCCCTGTTGTACATATCGCTGTTGTATGCGGATCTAATCGCAAGTTTTACAAGCAGCGCAATTCTCAACGACCTGTTTGCGATATGCAATTCACGGTTGTTGGCAACGAATCAGACCGCGAATTGCGATGGCAGGGTGCGTCCTATTCAGGGCGCACCCTGTTTTTGTGTCTATTTTTACCATCACATAAATTTGCGCCGCCGTTGCCATAGCAACCGACAAGGGAAAGTGAATTTGATAAAATGCTCTGTAGTTGGTTATAACTAACTAACCGCCACGACCAAAGAACCATTGATTTATCAAAGGAGTTTTCCATGAAAAAAATTTCTCGTCGTTCGTTTATCACTGCCATGGCTGCTGTAAGTGCAGCCGGTGTTCTGGCCGCCTGCGGTTCTTCTTCCAGCAGCATGGCTTCTTCTATGGCTTCTTCCGCTGTATCCAGCGAAACAACTTCCTCTGCCGCATCTATGGATGAGACCGGCACCCATACCGTCGTAGACCACGGCGGCAACGAAGTAGAAGTGCCTAATAAGGTCACCCGTGTCGTCATCGATCAGATTCCGATCCTGTCCACCTACATGGCTTATTTTGAGGGCAGCGCTCCCTACATCGTGGGTTACTGCGGCTCTTTCAAGTCGGTCATTTCTGACACTGTATTGAAGAATATCGCCCCGGAGCTTCTGAAGTCCAGCGATACGGTCTATGCTCAGAGCGACCTGAACATCGAGGAGATCCTGAAGCTGAACCCTGATGTTATCCTGTACAATGCCGGCAACTCCTCCCATGCCGAAATCCTGAAGGCCAGCGGAATCCCCTCCGTCGGTTTCGCTACCGTGGGCGCATCTACGGAAGCTGATCCCATTGAACGTTACGAAGAGTGGCTGAAGCTGCTGGAGCAGATCTTCAACGAACCGGGCAAGACCGACGCCTTTGTTGCTGCCGGTGATGAGATCGTGACCGATGTGGAAGCCCGTATTGCGGAAATCCCTCAAACGGATCGCCCCAGTGCGCTGATCCTGTGGAAGTATGCAGACGGTGTGCCGAAGGTATCCGGTCAGGGCACCTTTGGCACCTACTGGATGAAGCGTCTGGGCGTAACGGACAAGGCACTGGAAGCCACCGGCTTTGCACAGGCCAGCATGGAGCAGATCTATAGCTGGGATCCCGATATTCTTTTCTTGGATGGTCCCGGCCTGCAGCCCCTGCGCACCGAGGACGTGCTGAGCGGGAATGTGGACGGTGCTGACTTCTCCACCCTGACTGCCGTGAAGAGCGGCCGGGTCTACAACACTACGCTGGGTATGTGGAACTGGTTCACCCCGAATCCGGATGCTCCGCTGGTGCTGGCATGGCTGGCCTGCAACACCTACCCGGATGCTTTTGCCGATTATCCGCTGGGCGATACCATCAAGGAATATTACAAGACATGGTACGGCTACGATGTGACAGATGACGAGTTGGAGGAAATGCTGCTGTACTGATGAAGGATACCATCTGGATAAAAAAAGGCCGGTTCACTCCTCTGGCCGTGGTATTGATGTTCGCTTTTCCCCTTGTGACCGCACTCATCTGCCTGTGCTTTGGGCGAATGAATGTTCCGGTAGGCGAAGTTCTCACAGCTTTGCGCACTGCACTGACGGGTGAGAGCACCTCAAATGTACAGAACTACTCCATCGTCATCAATCTGCGGCTGCCCCGCATTCTGACGGCCATCATCGTCGGCGCAGGTCTGTCTTGTGCAGGCAATGCCTATCAATCCTTATTCTCCAATCCGCTTGCCACACCGGATATTTTGGGTGTGACCAGCGGCACCTGTGTGGGTGCAATTCTTGCTATCATCCTGTCTTGCAGTATTCTGGAAACGCAGCTCATCGCCTTGGTCTTTGGCCTGATTTCCGTCTGTTTTACTCTGAAAATCGCAGGCAAGAGTGATGGGCGTTCTATGGTTTATCTGGTGCTGGCCGGTACGATCGCATCCGCTCTGTTCAACGCACTGGGTTCGCTGCTGAAATATACTGCCGATCCGCAGAACAAGCTGCCGGAGATCACCTACTGGCTCTTGGGCAGCTTTACCAGTGCCAGTTACCAAAAGATCCTGATCGGCTGCCCGCTTATCGTTGCCGGAATCATCATCATCTATCTGCTGCGCTGGCGGCTGAACATCCTTTCACTGAGTGATGACGAGGCTCGTTCCAGCGGCATCAACATCAAACAGACCCGGATGCTGTTTATTGTTGCATCTACGCTGATCACGGCTTCAGCCGTTTCCATGTGCGGTCAGGTGGGCTGGATCGGTCTGCTGATCCCGCACGCATCCCGGATGCTGGTTGGAAGCAACAACCGTTATGTGGTGCCCCTCAGTCTCAGTCTGGGAGCCAGCTTTATGATCCTGATCGATACCCTGTCCCGCAGCCTCAGCATTATCGAGCTGCCTCTTTCCATCCTCACCGCCATCATCGGCGCGCCGGCGTTCATTTCTCTGTTGAATAAAACAAGGAGCAATCTGCAATGATCTTGGAAGTGCAGAACGGCTGCTTCGGCTACCCGAAGCAGCCTGTGATTCTCGAAAATATCAATTTGGGTCTGGAAGAAGGTCACATCCTTGCGACTCTTGGTCCAAACGGCATTGGTAAAACCACCCTGCTCAAGTGCATGATCGGTCTGCTGCCATGGCACAGCGGAAAAACCCTATTTTATGGGAAGGATATCCACACCCTCAAGCCGAAGGATGTCTGGAGCACTATCTCCTACATTCCGCAGTCCCGTGGCTTCGCTTTTTCCTACACCGGTCTGGAAATGGTTCTGCTGGGGCGCAGTGCGCATCTCGGAGCCTTTCAGCAACCCGGCAAAGAGGAAATCGAAATGGCGGAAGCCATGATGGAACGAGTGGGGATCACCCGTCTTGCCAACAAGGACTGCAACCGGATGAGCGGCGGTGAACTGCAAATGGTGCTCATTGCCCGTGCCCTCATCAACGAGCCGAAGCTCATCATTCTGGACGAGCCGGAAACCGGTCTGGATTTCCACAATCAGATCTTAGTACTGAATATGGTGGAGCGGCTGGCGCATGAATCCGGCATCAGTGCCATCATGAATACCCACTATCCCACCAATGCCATGGGCGTAGCGGACGAAGCCCTGATGCTGAACCGCAAAGGCGAATTTTTCTATGGTCCAGCTGCGGAGATCTTGAACGAGGAGAACATCTCGTATTCTTTTGATGTTCAGGTGCTGGTGGATGAACTGCATTATCAGGGGCGGTCGGTGCGCAGCATCGTTCCGGTTGGTCTGCGGGAGGAAACTGCTGTATGAACAATGTCCCTTTTACACTTTCCCAGGTTCGCCCGATCCGGGATGCCATGACCGTTTCCCGACCTTCCGGACTGGGCTATGGAGTGCCGGTAACATGGTTTTCCTTGGGCGCAGGCACTTCTATTACCCCGGAATACTATGACTGCACCACTCTTTATCTGGGTGGTGAGGGAAACGGCAGGTTTCTTCTGGGAGTCGATGGGCAGGAAGTGTCTGTCAAACCCGGAGACGTGCTGTATGTACCGCCAAAAACACTGTGCGGCACAAAAACCGACAGTGGAATGATCTATACCGAAATCATTTTGAAAAAGGAGAATTTTACCATGAACAACATCATCAAGGCTGGCCAGCCCACCGAACTGAAGGACCTCATTTCTTATGAAGAGGGCAGCATCGCCAATCTGGACATCGCTCATGCAGACAACATGAAATTTGTCCTGATGGCCTTTGACGAGGGCACCGGCCTGACTCCGCACCGCGCTCCCGGCAATGCCATCCTGACCGCCCTCGAAGGCAAGGCCATTATTGGCTATGAGGGCAAGGATCACGAGCTGAATGCAGGCGAGAGCTTCCGCTTCGATAAGAACGGCCTGCACAGCGTTACCGCACAGGGCAAGTTCAAGATGAGCCTGCTGCTGGTCATCGAATAAGCGATCTTCTGTTTCATAACAGACGCAGAGCACCCGTCCGGACGTACCGGACGGGTTCTTTGCGTCTGCCGGATTCAGCAGTAGTAGAGGAACGAACGCAGGCGGCTCCATGCAGTTTCATCCCAGTCATTATCAAGGGAAAGCTGGAACAGCGGAGCCCGACAGGCATCGTGCAGGCCGCGCATATCCAGAATCATCGCGGTATTTTCGTACCGGGGTGCAAGGGTCAGCACTGCATTGGTACGGCCAGAAAGCTCCACGGCCTTGGCGTACCGATATCGGCCGTTCCCGCCTGAAAAATTCGGCAAGGCAGAGTCCGCAATGAGGAACAGTGTTTCAGCGTCTTCCGCAAAGGCACTCTGCGCTCCAAGTTCATTCCCAAGGGTCTGCATCTGCCTCCGCATCTGGTCAAGCCAACCAGCCGATGGTTTGTTTTCATCCAAATTGTCTTTCCAAAGAAACCAGAGCGCCTCGCTGAGTGGGGCGCGAAGCACCCGTTCGCCTTCGGCTTCCAGCGCGGTAAGTACGCCGCTGTCCAGTTCTGTCAGGCAGAGCGGCGTACCAACCGCGGCAATGCGGCGGCCTTTTGCGGGAAGTGCGCCGATCTCTCTCGCCGCGGTGTGCAGCTGCTCCCAGCCGGGCAGAGCATCCCAGCGTGCTGCCATGTCTGCACGTTGGTCTACCGGGGCGGCATAGAGGATATCTCCCGCCAACAGTGCGCGGAAGAGTGCGTCACGGTTCTGCGCCATTTCGGGCAGTGTTTCCAGCATCGGGCTGACCAGTTGAGCATTCCGCTCTTTTCTGCGGTCCAACACAGCACGGATGACACGGGCGTATTGACCGTCTGCTTCCGCTCCCTGCGTCTGCGGAATCAGGAACTGCGCATCTGTCTGGTCGTTTTTACGCTCGGCAAGGATACTGCCCAGCAGTGCCGGGAAAGGCAGGTATTCTTTTGCACTCGTCTCCGCTCGGCCAAGGCTCAGAATATCGTCCGTCAGGTGCGGCAGCTCGTGGGGGTCTGCCCCTTGCTGTTTGAAATATGCGGCCAGATAGGGCGTATAAGCCCCCATCGCCGGAAGATAGAGCGGCACATTGGGGGATGGTGTCTGTGCCAGACGACAGGGGTGAATATCGACCTGCTCGATGTTGAAATCTGTCGGCAGAGCCACCGCCGGGCGGTGCTGCAGGCTGTTCAGGAACGCTTCAATGCGAGTGATGACACCCACATTGGAAAAATGCTCATCCACTTCGATTTGCAGGTAGGGTTTATCGCCCATCTCCTGCTTGAACAGGTATGAGAGCATGGTGTCCGGGCCGCAGCCGTGGTTGGTCAGATAGACAGCGTAGAGGTTCGGGTGGTGAGCGATCAGCTTTGCTCCGGACAGGATATGCTGCCCGAACGGATAATAAAGATTATCGTATTCATCGGAGATGTCCAGCGCATGACCGGGCAGGTGGCTCAGCGTGATGACCTTGTAGCCCCGCTCCAACAGCAGTTCCGGGATGCCCATGTTCAGGATGGGGTCGGAAACGCCGTAGTTGCGGGTGATGAGCACCAACACTTTATCGTCCGGTCTCAGGGTCGCAAATAGAGCTTTGCCCTGTTTTTCCACGGCGGCGGTATGGCGGCGCACCGCCATGGCACCACTGAGCAGAGCTTTGGCACAAAACGGTTTCGGGATCCCTAAGATCCTGCTCAGTCCCAGCATTGCAGATGCCATAGCTTCCTGCCCGAAGTCGAGATCGAACACCGGACTGAGCAAGGTGATGCCCTTGCTCTCAATGTCCAGAGCGTTGGCAATGGATACGGCTGCCGTCTGCATATAGACGCAGCCGTAGTTGTGTTTCACACGGCTCTTTTCGTGCTTCATCGTGTGGATGGTGGGCAGGAAGATATAATCTACTTTTTGGTCGATGAGCTGCTGCATATGGCCGTAAATGAGTTTGACCGGGTAGCAGGTCTCTCCCTGTGCGGTCTGCTGAGCCAGCCGGATCGTTTCCTCGCTGGTGGGGTCGGTCAGGACGACATTGAAGCCCAACGAGGTAAAGAAGGCATTCGCCATCGGGAAGAATTTGTGGATCATCAACGCAAAAGGCACACCTACGGTCTTTTTACGTGGGTCGCGTTTGCCGGTATAGCCCTCCAAAAGCAGTTTGTCCGCCTGCTTGTAGAAGTCAATGTTCTTCTGGATCTCCGCGCTGCGGCTGTCCTCTGCGGCTTGTGCAGGACTGTCGAAGCCCACAAACTGACTAGGTGCATCGCCCACCGCTTCCTGTGCCAGCAAAGCCGCGCCATATGCGCCGCTGATGAAAAAGACCGGGCTGACCTGTACGCGGTCGCCGTATGCGGATTGGAATGCCGCCACAATGCCGGGGTTATAATCTACGCCGCCCTGTAAGACAATGTGCTGGCCCACCGGCTTGGAGCCGACTACCTTGTGCAGATAGTTCTGGACGATGGAGTGACACAGCCCGGCGGCGATCTCTGCCTGCGAAACGCCTTCTGCGACGGCTGATGCAATGGCCGTTTCGATGAATACGGTACAGCGTTCGCCCAACGCGGCCGGATGTTCGGCAGAAAGGGCCAACGGGCCGAATTCTGCCAGCGGGATGCCCATGCGGACGGCTTGCTCCTCCACAAAAGAGCCTGTACCGGCGGCGCAGATCTTGTTCATCTGGAAGTCCACGACTTCACCGTCCCGGATACTGATGTACTTGCTGTCCTGTCCGCCGATCTCAAACACAGTATCGACCTCCGGTACCCAGTGAGCTGCACCCTTGGCCTGCGCAGTGATCTCATCCCGGACAGCATCCGCGCCGATGCGCTTGCCGACACGCTCACGTCCGGAGCCGGTCACGCCGACAGCCGTAAATCGGATATCACCAAACCTCTGACGAATGCTTGCAAGTCCTTTGCGGACAGCTCCTTCCGGGTCACCTGCGGTGCGCAGATATTGAAAGTCTACCAGTTCACCGTCAGCACCGACCAGAACAAGATCGGTACTGGTAGAACCGATGTCGATGCCCAATGCGCAGCCACTTTCTGGAATGATCTTGGTAGCGTTTGGCTCCGCAAGGCTCGTGCCGGGGCGCAGTTCCAGTTTGGGCAATGTTCCGACCGTGTGGTGTGTTGTTCGTGTACGGTCCAGAGAATCATTCAGTTGACGTAACGTGAACGAGCCGGATGCTTTGAGTGCAGCACCAAGAGCCGCTTCATATCGGGCAAGCTCCGGAACGATGAGCTCTTCTTCGGTCAGGCCGAACACTTCCCGAATAGCCCGGATGACGCCGGTGTTGCAGGTCACGCCGCCACAGAACACTACCGGCTTGCAGACGGGAAGCCGACGCACGATGGTAGCTTTGTAGTTGCGGATCATCGCATAGCACAGACCCAGAAGAATATCCGGCGTAGCAGCTCCTTCCTGTTGACGGTGGATGATGTCGGTCTTGGCAAAGACGGCACACCGACCGGAAAGGCGGGGAATACTCTGTGCCTGCTCGACCAGTGAAGAATAATCTTCTAGTTTGCAGCCTACGCGGGACATCTGATCTTCAAAGAACGAGCCCGTGCCGCCCGCACAGTGTTCGTTGACTGCGAACTGCGGCGCACGGCTCTGCAAATCCGTGATGAATCGCGCACCCTGACTGCCGATTTCAATGACCGAACCAGCCTGCGGAACAAGCTGGCGCACACCCTCGACGACAGCCGGGATATCCCCAAAAGAGGGAATATCGGGAGCCTGTTCCAGCAGAGCTTCGGTGTTGCTGCCAGTTACACAGAGCGAAAACGGTGTGTCTGCATCCAGTTCCAATGCAGAAAGTCCTTTTTTCAGGCAGGCGAACGGCCTGCCGTGATGCACCGCCATCCACTGCTTTGCCATTGCACCATCCCGCAGCAGCACCAACTTGACCGTCGAAGTGCTGATATCCATACCCAACGAAAGCATTGTGTCACTCCTTCAAGACAAACCCTGCAAGTTATAGGGTTTGACATTTCAAACTTTATACCGTATAATAATGATGCCTTTTGATTAGGCATCTCTAACCAAAAGTTTAACACAACTACCTCGGAGTGTCCGTTGTTATGGCAACGGCAAAGCAAATTTTAAGATGGAGCAGTATTATTCAATTTTACAGCAATGCGGCATGTTCAACGGCATCCAGCCGCGAAAATATAGGGAAGTCCTTCGTTGCTTGAATGCGACTGTCCGTGAATATCCTCGTGGTGCGCACATCGTCGAGCTGGGTGAGCAGAGCCACAATACGGGTGTTCTGCTGGATGGCACGATGGAAGAATTTTTGTATGATGAAAATGGCAATCAAATCAGCATCTGCCGTTTTTGTCCCGGAGAAGTATTTGGTGCAGAACTGGCCTGTACTGGCTGGACGGTAAGTCCGGTCTGTCTGCGTGCCAGTTCGGACTGTACCGTAATGCTGCTGGATTTCAGCGCATTGATGTCACAGAAAACGCTGACCTGTCCCTGCCGGATGCAGGTCACAGCAAATCTTATGCAGGATATGGCGCAGCAGCTTCTCTTTTTTAACACCAAAGTGCGTATTTTAGCACAGAAACGGCTTCGAGATCGTCTGAAGATTTATCTTCAAACCTTGACACCCGATGAAAAAGGCTGTTACAGTCTGCCCTACACCCGGACAGAACTGGCGGATTTCCTCTGTGTGGACCGCAGTGCTCTTTCCCGTGAGCTGTGCCGGATGCGCGATGAGGGTATCCTTGATTTTTCCGGTGCAAAGATCCATCTGCTGAACCCAAAGTTTTTGTATGGCTGGAACTGACAGCACTTCTAAATCCATGAAAAAATGGTCTGCCGAACATTTTTGTTCAACAGACCATTACTTTTTAATCTTCTAATCCACGGCCTACTGATTCGCAGCGCACGCCGGGCGATTCCCTCAATTTTTGGAGGTTACGTTTTAACGCCATTTCTCGGCGATGTATCGCAGGTTTTGAACTTCGAGTTTCTGCACCCTTTGTCCGATTTTGCAACGATTTGCACCCTTTGCACGTTTTGAAACCGTGCAGAAACCGTATACTTACTCCCAGACAAATGAAAAATCGATTTATCCGACAACGACTTGACGGCATTGGTCCGAGCGACCGCACACCAAAAATCAAGTCTTGGAGGATACGACTATGACGAAATTGCTTTCCTGCCGCTGCAATATGGACACCAACCGGGTGGAAGCCCGGTTCGAGGGTGGCACCACTCTTGCCATGGACTGCGCCGCTGTGGAGGACGAGTACGGCAACACCACCGCACAGCGGGCAGAGCTGGACTGGCTGCTCTACAACAAGCCCTTGGAGTATGCCCAGATGGTGCTGAGAGGGGAGATGGAGCATTATTTATCGCTGGGGTGTGAGCATGGCAGGCTGGAGGATTGAACCTCAGAAAACGCGCGGCAAAAATGCTAATCGCGCGGCGCGCGTTTCTCAGCGTAGATTCAGCGCAAACCATGCCAAGTCAGCGTATTTTCAGCGTAAATCCCGGAAAGTCAGCGTGAATTCAGCGCAAATCAAACTTTCAGCGTAAAAGTCAGCGTAAATTTTCACTTCATACTTTTGTACTTCGTTCCCCGGCCTGCGCCATCAGGCTGCAAGATGCCGTCCTTGCACATCTGGTGCAGGATATAATAGGTTTGATTCTTGTTAAACCCACACAGCTCTTGCGCTTTCTGATTCGTAATCGATGGCTTATGCTTCAGATATTCGAGAATCCGATCCTTTGCCTGAATCTGGCTGACCGTCTTATCCTGCACATAGGCCACATCGGTTTTCACCGTTTCGTAGACCTTGAGGGACAGCATATAGGTCTTGCCGTTGAGTTCCAGAAGCCCCTCGTCCCGGCAATCACACACAGAAATATTACTCCTGATATGGTAAAGCCCACAGACCGGATTTTATATCCAGCTTGTGGGCTTTGCTTATTTTCAGCTATCCTGTTTTACGCAAACATTGCATCTAGCTCTTTATCGGTAAACATTTTGGATTGCTTCAGCAAACTTTTAACGCACTCTCGGAATGCTTCTTTGTTCACCGTTTTCAACGCAGTATCCTTGTACACCAGCGTGATAACACAATGTAGCTGCTGGATAAGATCAACGGCAGAGAGCTGTGCATAGGTGTTCCCATCTACAAGCTGTATCCGAACATCCCGGAAACGCGACCAATCCCGTCCGTACTGGCAGATGTACTGCTGAATCGTATTCCGCATGACATCTATGTTGCCAGATTCCATTGCCATCCGCGCCTGCTCGCATTTTTTCTCAGCCGTGTCAGCAATCGCGTGTGTCAGCTTTGCGGCTTTGACAACGCACTTTTCAAATTGTTCTACCTTACCAGCGTATTGCGATTGAATTTTGATGTACTGTGGTTGGTTGTTGTCCATAGCACAGCCCTCCTTTCTGGTTGGTATTATTATACCATAATTTTCCAATGTTATCTACATGGATTTTCCGGCAATTTCTCAAATAATTCGACGTAATATCACTTTATATTTGATTTCTGTTGTAAAAAATAGAGCGCACAGTTGTAAACTGTACGCCCCATTTTAGGTTATTTAGCGATTCTTGTCAGACTGCGAGAGAACGCTGCCTGCAAGAGTTTTGGTCGTGCTGCTGTATTTCGGGCTATTCAAAGCTGCCGACGCAACGCCTTCCATTGCCTTTCCTGTCTGATGACCGCTCTTTGCCTGCGAAAGTGCACTTCCGGCAAGCTGCCGCTGAATCTTGGAAGTGCTGCTGCTATGCAACGCACGAGATGCCTGAGATGCAACAGACGAAGATGTCTTTTTGCTGTTCATACAAAAATCCTCCATGTTATAAAAACAAGGAGGGTGAAGCTACTCCCGATACCCTCAACGATCAAATCACGCAAGAATCACTTGCGTTTGCGGTGTTTGCCGTCACGAACGTGAAGCTCAAACGCCTTTTTGCCGTACTGCTTTGCATACAGACGATGTCCGTTACGCAGCGTAATATACGCAGTGTAGACGATAGTCACATTCTCATCCATGCGATTTTCTCTCATGGTGATACTCCTCCTTTCAAGCAACGCTCGAACACGACGGAACATTTTTCCGACGAATCCGTGGAATACTTGAAAAAGCCGGAGCAACCGGGTATACTAACTGTGAACATCGAATTAGTTTTGAGCTTCTGCTCTGGCTTTTTCAAGGAAAGCACTTATCAGATAGTCCCCACTATCTGATGGGTGCTTTTTATATGTCAAACAGTTGGAAACTGTTAGACCAAGGGTTTTGCGGAATTTAGATCGAAAAGCATCAAGCCATCTTCGATCAATTCTCCGTCAACACGGTAACCGTGCTCTCGGAAATCGTTCTCTAACAATCGTTTGAACGTCGAAACCAAATCTTGCGAACTCCATCTTACAGAAAGCACACCGTTCTTCTTGGGCTTATAAAACGTGGTTGCCTTTGGAGTTGTTTCTTCGCAAACCTGAAGCACCACCTGACGGCTTTCCTCGTTGATGAGAAGTCGCACATAGGCCGGAGAGCCCAGCTTGAGCACAACCGCCTTATTAAATGTAAGCCCGTTCAAAGTGACTGAAAAGTAAGGGACGCCTTCAGAAAAATCGAAAGCCAAAAAACCGCTCAAATCCATCTTTAGACACCTCCTTCGTCCTTTTTTAGTATAATCTCATTTATCTCGCATGTCAACCACATTTTCATCAAAAAGTCTTCTGAAAATTTTTCGTTTACATTTTTGATTTTTTTGTGAACGCAGTTGCATCGCAATTTTGTGTTTTGTATTGTTTGAACATTTGTCGCGTTTTCGCTTTTGATTGCGACTATTTGAGATTATTAGGGTTTATCATACAAGAATACGCTTCTATAAGCGAGTATTTTCACTCCATCACTCTAATCGTACTCTCAATAAACGCAATCTCATCTTCCGTCATCTCATACTTCTTGTACAGCTTTTCGTCCGTCCATTCTTCTGTAAAATCCTGATCGGGCACAAAGACAAAGTTTGCTCTTGCAATGTGCATGGAAGAGTAGGTCAAGTGCAACATGAAGCGAGTAAACTTACACATCAGATACTGCTTGTAGTTTTTGATTTCTGCTTCGGTATCGAATGCACCCAGAACCAGATAGGAGAAGGTGTTCACCTCACCCGGAACCTCAATCCGGGGTGTCGTGATTGCCTTATAGCCCTTGGACGGGTCAATGCCAACCTCACCATTGCAGGGAACCAGAATGGAGATCGTTGCCTTGTACTTGTCGATCAGCTCCGCATTTTTCTTGACATCGCTTCTCTTAATATAGCCGGTGCCTTGGCTGTGAATAAGGGAAATGCAACCATTAAAGGGTTCTTTTTCGCCACGAGCCGCAGAGGGGAAGCCAAAGGCATCAATGGGCTGCACCCGATCGGTCAGGAAGTGTTCCGAACGGTTCAGAATCTTATGGATGATGGACAGCGATTCATTCGACCGAATGAAAATTTCTCCAAATTCATTAAGGTGGCGCCGCATGGTATGGCGTTCCAGACCGCTGACGTTTGTAACCTCGCAGACCTCCTCCTTGTCCCGATCCCACAGGAAATAGCAAATGCCGCCTGCAATATCTACGGTGCTGAAGCAGTCTTTGGAGTTCACAAAATCCGTCAGCCTGATCAGATGTGGATCGTTCAGCATCTCATTGCGGAAATCGTTCAGTTCGATGCCGCCAGCATACCAGCGTGCCGGCATAATCATGGAGATATAGTGGGGCTGCATGGTTTTTGCCTGATCCACAAACAGGTTATAAACCGGGCGTGCCTGTTTCGCCGCCACATTGGCTGCGCTTCCGCCGCCTGTATCCTCCTGATACAGCGGATTACCCACAATGGCATCAAATTTCATGGGCTGTCCCTCCTTTCCCCATGTATCGATTCGCTGCAGCTTCTTTGCCAGACGCTGCGAATCGAACTGCTCGTTGAGGAAGCAGTAACCACCCCCCATGCTGCTCAGATGAAGGTTCACCACCGCCACGGGGTCAGAACGGTTTCCTTGTCGGGGTTGCGGAAGTGGCTGAAGATCTCGGCAATGCGCTTCACACGTCAGTGGGCGGCAGCTCGTCCGCAGCCTTTGCCATGCGGCGGATGCGCAGACTCGCCCCGCTGACCACATCCTCGTCGTAGTATTTCAGCAGCTTGCGGAACAGGGGCTTGTCCACGGTTTTGGGCATAAACTCCTGCCAGGATTCCTCATCCACCAGCGTGATGAAGTCTGTCATCTTGATGCTCTCGGTCAGATCCACCTTGGCACCGTAAATCAGCAGAGGCAGGCGGATGGACACATTCCGCAGCAGCCGGATGACCTTCTCGCGCTCTTTCTTCTGCTCCTGCAGCTTTTTGAGCAGGTCGTCGTCCTCTTTGGTGCGCTCCCGCTTGGGCTTGTTGGAAATCCTGTCTGCCTTTTCGTATTCCTCGCCCGTCAGTCCCTGATGGTTGATGTGGACTTTGGTTTCCTTTTTGGCGGCTTTCTGCTCGCTGAGCTTGTCCGACGGGGTATGGAACAGCGGCACATCGTCCTCGTCCATGACGATGCCGGTGTCCTGCTTATACCGATTCATCATCAAAGCCGCTCTTGATGGCTCTATCCACCGTCAGACGCTTGATCTGCCGCATCATTCTGGAGACGCTGTATGCAGTCATCTGGGTGCCGTCCACCGCAATCACCGGGCAGAAATTCAAAAACTCGCCCAGTGCCGCCCGGTTCTGCTCCTCGTTGGTCCGGCCCCGCTTGGTAATGCGGTTGACCTCAGAAATCACGTTCAGGACACGGTCCGGGGCAAAGTCAAAGACGTAGCAGCGTTCCTTCTGCTTGCCGTCCAGCACCCCTGCCGACTGCACCCGGAAGATGGTCTGCATATAGCCGGACGCAGCCGTGCTTGCCGACCCGGTCAGCATCATCACAGCCGTCCACTCCGGCACCGTCACGCCGGTGGTCAGCTTGCCGCAGGAAATGGTAATGGTATAGCGGTTCACCTTGATGACCTGCTTTACCAGCGTCAGAAAGCAAAGAATCCTCGCTATATCTTACGATAGTGACCTCGTTCCAGAAATTCGATCATCCCTTTATCCCGAAGAAATTGCATCTGTTGGCGAATCTTCGCTTCAATGTTTTGGTTGTCGGGATGCTGAATCTTCAGTTTGTCTGCAAACACATAAATATCCTTCAGATAAAAATCTTTCGTCGGGATAGCGTTTACACAGTTGAGTACATCAAACAGCCATCCACGCTTTTCAATAGATCCCGTTTGCAGACGTTTGATTCTTGCATAGTCTTGTACGATACGATCCTTACTGCGGAAATTCTGATTTTCAATAATAGGGATTCGCCCTTGTTCTGGAATATCACCGTACAAAATATTGCAACCGACCCATCCAGCACGTCTGGCAGTTGGCGATAACGGTTTTCTCTTTTCGATTACTGTAGGTGTAAAGAAGAATTTTGGCACAACCGTTAAATCGACGACCTGTAAAGAGGAGTAGTGCATAACCAACAAATCGGGATTTGTCATACTGGTTATGCGACTTATCATGATATCGTATGCACCATCCGATATTTTTCTTCCGATTCTTCCATCTTTACTTTTCAACTCAAAGATTTCCCCACAGGATGGACACTGAAAGTCTGCAACAGGGCGGTTATTTTCCAATTTTGAAATTCGAGCGTTTCCACATACCGGGCAAAAAACATTGTCGTTGACCCAGCTTTCACTCATTACACGGATTTTCTGTGAATTGCTTTTATATCCAAGTCCAAGCGATTGGTTAAAGCACAAGTTCATAGTTCAAAATCCTCACACCGGATATTGCTTTTTATGATTGTACCACGTTTCCATTGCGCGGATGAGGTTAAATTTTTCGGCATCCGGCAGCAGCTCAAAGATCGCATAGAAGTACGCAAACGGAGAGCTGTTATCCACATGTGCACGGCGCATAACCAACGGCAGCTTGACCGCCGGGCTGAGTCTGGTGCGGTTATAGAAACGGCCACCATGAGCGGCGATATTCCGAGCCACAACAGCACACTGCAGATAGTTTTCAATATAAATCGACTTGCGGCCGTAATACTCCTGTGCAATGCCCTCGCGGTCTGCTTCCAGCATGTTCTTATAAAACAGCGAGAGTGTGCCGAATGTCATTTCCTCAACAGCTACCCAAAGCGGATACACGCCCCGCTTATCTCTTTTGTGATGGACAATGAACGGCTCATCTGAGCGAGAAATTTCACGGTTCAGAGTGCTCAGAAATACGGCGTGATACTGTTCGCTTTCAAAGTTTTGGTTATTCAGGTAGCCAATGGGGCCATGCTGCCGAGCATGATAGTAGGCGATGTACGCTCTGGCCACAGTTTCAACGACTGCACCATACTTGAAAATGATGCTCCTGAACTCTTGGTCAAAGTCGTAAAGAGCCACCATATCCTGAAGCGTGACCTCTGGAAAGAATCGGTCATTCTCCCGCAGCGTCAGCGAGTACGCACTGAACCGATAATAGTTCATCCGCTTCAAGACATCGCGGGCATAGACATCATCTGTGATGATAAGCCCTCCTTCACGAAGCAGCGCGATTTGTTCATCATAGCTCTTGAACGGTTTTGTTTGGTCTGTTGTTGGCATGGTTTCACTTCCAATGTCTTATAAACAAAAAAATACCCGACCTAATGCGCATCGTTGAGAGGCCGGTCGGGTTTCATTGATGGCATTATACCCGATGGGCGGGCTTTTGTCAAGCCCCAAAATAAAGTGCAGAACGATTCAACGACAAAAAATCGTCATTCCCCGGTAGCTTCATCAGGTTCGCTGAGAATCTTTTTGAAAAGTTCCTCTGTTGAGCCAGTAAAATGCTCACCGCCACCGTTGTCCAGCTCCTCAATAGCAGCTCTCGTTTCAGCGTTCGGAATTTCATCGGGCACATATTCCAGCAGATCACCCGGCTGGCAGTCCAGCACAGTGCATATTTTGTCCAGCACTCCAATGGGAAGTTGCTTAACGCTTCCTACACAGATTGCCGAAATCGTAGGTGCTCGAATTTTTGTAACCTCAGCGAGTTCTTTTTGAGTCATACCCTTGTCGGCCAACATTGCTTTAAGATGATAGCGAATAGCCATTTCTTTCACCTCGTTCCTTGCTTTCATATTACTACGACATTCGTTCACAGTCAATACGATTATCGAAATTTTTTCACAATAAATTACGCAAAACGTATTGACAAATCACGCAACTCGTAATACAATAAAGACACAGCAAGGGAAGCACGACCGGAAGGCAAGGGGCGAAAGATGTACCGGGAGCGCAAGAGCAGAACGCCAGCTAAGACAGTAACCCACTTCCTGAAAGCTGTATATGAAAAATGGCCCGGTGCCGTCTACCAAACACACACCGAGCCAAACCCACAACAGGGTCAAGCCCATTATACAGGAGCTGACCCGCAAAGTAAAGCGAGGACAGTATGAAGAAGTACAATCTCTCCGAGATCATGCACAAGGCGTGGAAGCTGTACCGCAAGGGTGTGAGCAACTTTGCCGAAGCCCTGCACCGGGCATGGAACAGCGCAAAGGCTGCTCCGGTCAACGCCCATCGCATCGAGGAAGCCCAGCAGACCGCCGGGATCACCGAGCCCGTGAACACCTGGGCGGGCTGGAAAGCCGCCGGGTACATGGTGGCGCATGGTGCAAAGGCTCTGTTTCAGGCGGTGCTGATCCACAGCAGCAAGGGAGACGGCCAGACCTACCGGGCATCGTTCTTCGGTGCATCGCAGGTGCAGCTGCTGGAAGCCCTGTAACACGAGCAGAACCCCCCGGCGGGAAGATGGAAGCCCGCCGGACATGATGGGAGGATATGACCATGAAGTTGGAGAAGAAAATCAGCTTGCACGCCTTCGAGGTGGAGTACATCGACCAGCGGGAAGCAAAGCCCCGCACCCTGCACCGGGAAAGCATCGTGTTGGATGGTGGCCGGATGAACACGCTCGACCACCTGAACCAGACCCCGCAGAGCTGGATCCGGCAGCAGTACGCCCAGCAGGGCTACACCGTGGCAGCGATCCACAATGGCGAGAGCCTGACCGCCAAGGTTGACACCGGCTTTCTGTGGAAGCTGGCCGCACTGGATGCAGCCGCAGCAAAGGCCGGCAAGAGTGTGGCCAAGCTGCTGGAAGGGGGTGCAGCGGTATGACCGCAGCCCAGTGGCAAGAAGTCCTCTGCCGTGTCCGCAGCCTGTCAGCTGCCGACAAAGACCGCCTGTTGACCTATCTCCATGCGCTGCACGATGCAGCGCAGCAGCCCCAGAGAGTGGAAGCCATGCCGAACACGCCCAAGGTACTGTAAAGCCCCCGCCGGGCTGGCAGCGGGCTTTACAAGCCCTATCTTTACCCAGTCAGCCGAGAAAATTTCCGGCACTTTAATTGAATTATGAAAGCGAGGTACACTATGCAGCACTCTGATTGCACCCCCAGAATTCCCACCGTTACCACAGAAGAAGCCGTGAAAATGTCGTGGCTGTGGAGTTCGTCCCAGACCCTCAAGGAAGTAAGTCAGCTTTTCAACGCCATTACAGAAGTCCCCAATGAATTTGGCCTAACAGGCGCATATCGCTTCATGGGGCTTATCACCGCCCTTTGGAACGCTGGCAGGGTGCAGGGCATCCGGGAAGAACGCGCCCGGCGGAAGCGCAAGGCACAGACCATCGAACAGTGACAGAAACACCCTCTGACAACCCACAAACGGCCGCAGAGGGTGTTTTTCATCGTTCTATGATAGATTCTTGCTTTCTTCTGTGGTAAAATAGGCGCAGTCGAATTGATGAAAGGGGAAACAATGACACTCACAGAGATCTCTCGCTACTTCCACCTGAATGAGACCATCCAAAAGAACCGTGAGGCTTTGAAGTTCCTGCGCGAACAAGCCGAACCCGCTGCACCCTCACTGAACGGTATGCCCCACGCATCCGGCGTGAAAGACAGCACCGGGAGGCTGGCCGTTGAGATCGCCGACATGGATGCACGAATCACCTACCTTGAGGAACAGGCTGAACAGGAGCGAGATAAGGCCGTTGCCTTTTGCGCCACGATTCAGGACGCACGCCTGTATCTGATTTTCCGTCTGCGCTTTGTCCGCTGCCTGACATGGGCAGAGGTTGCGGACCTCTTGGGGGACTACTACACCGAGGAGGGTGTCTGCCGCATGGCCTACAACTACCTTGCCAAGACTGAAAAAGAGAAGCCCACCGCCCAGAGTGCATGACCCACGATAGAGCCACAGCACCCACAGACAGCACGAAAGCCCGCCCGGCTACACACCGGACAGGCTTTTTCTTCGCCCCAAACAGGCGATGAACAGGCGAAAACACCCGCCCCGCCGGGCATCCAGCACAAGGCACTCTGTAAGGCACACGAGAGGCATTTTTTGAGCCATAAGGCACAAATAAGGCACTTTCCAACCCTTTTGAAGCCTATGTAAAACAAGAAATCCCACGATTTACACCGTATTTTCAACGGTCAATCGTGGGATTTTACTTGGTGCGATGGAAGGGACTCGAACCCCCGGCCTACTGATTCGTAGAAACCGAGCGGCATCTTTCGTCCATTCCAACAATTCACGAAGAATCGTAAATTCTATCGAAACACCGTGATTTTAGCATTGTGAATCTATTGTATTCCTTTGCATTATTTGCACTCCTTTGCACCTGTTATCCATCCTTGCGATGTGCAGAAAATGTGCAAAAGTGTGCAGCGCCAAAATCAGCCCGGCAAAACAGGCTGTTTCGCACAGCCCCAAAAGCTAGATTTCAACGGTATTTATTGTGCAAAATCTTCCAGTTTTATCCAAACAACAATCTTACCTGACACATCGGTTCTATAGCAGGGTTTAGGACATCCGAACAGACACCGTTTGATATAGAAATGAGGTTCACCATGAACAAACTGCTTTCCTGCTGCTTCAATATGGACACCAACCGGGTGGTAGCCGGGTTTGCAGATGGCACCACCCTTGCCATCGACTGCATCGCCATTGAGGATGCGTACGGCAACACCCCGGCACAGCGGGCTGAGCTTGACTGGCTGCTGTACAACCAGCCGCTGGAGTACGCACAGATGGTGCTGAGAGGGGAGATGGAACATTATTTATCGCTGGGGTGTGACCACGGGAGACTGGAAGATTGAGCGCACCTCATAAAGAACACGATGCCCACCAACCTATGATTTTGTCATAAGTTAATGGGCACCCTTTGTCATAGCGTTTTTGTTCGATTCCAGGAATCTATTCGGCTTGTGGTTTTCGCTCAACCCATGATTTGGCTCTGCAATCGGCTGATGCCGAACCAGTCAGTTGCTTCATCGCCAGCGATAGCCGATCATTGCCGCTATCCTCTAGCTTTATGATACTACAAATGCATAAAAGTTTAAGTGGTCGAAACTGGAAAAGTCAAAATTTTCGTTTGATCGTACGATATGCGTTCCAGCACTTGATTGCCCACCAGCTTTAGGCTCTGATAATACCGCCCGCATTTTATTTCTATCACAAAAAGCCGTTTTTCCATCACAGAAACGGTTCAGCCGCCACCCCGAAATATGATAGAATAGAAAAAAATAAAACAGACGAGGAGCTTTTTCTGCTATGGCTACGATTGAAAAGAAGAGATCCGGCACCACCGACCTTACGGTGGGCAAGCCGCTGTTCCAGATCTTGCGGTTTGCTTTGCCGCTGGTGCTGGGCACCTTATTTCAGCAGCTGTACAGCTTTGCGGATACCGTCATCGTGGGCCGGTGTCTGGGCACCGATGCGCTGGGCGCGGTGGGCACCACCTACTCCCTCAACTTCCTCATTCTGGGCTTTGTGCAGGGGGCCTGCGTGGGCTTTGGCATCCCGGCCGCAGAGACCTTTGGTGCAAAGGATAAGGGCGGCCTGCAGAAATATCTGCTGAACGGCGCATTGCTCTGTCTGGTGCTGAGCGCAGTGTTCACGGTGCTTACCACCCTGATGGCTGGGCCGTTGCTCCGGCTTATCCATACGCCGGAGGAACTGTACGCCAATGCCGTGCTCTACATCCGGATCATCTTTCTGGGCATCCCGGCTACGGTTCTGTATAACTATGCCTCCAGCGTGCTGCGGGCACTGGGGGATTCCCAGCACCCGTTTTATTTCCTGCTGGCTGCCAGCGTGGTGAATATCCTGCTGGACTACCTCTTTATCGTGCCGCTGGGCATGGGAGTGGATGGTGCTGCCATTGCCACCGTGCTCAGCCAGCTGCTCAGCGGCGGACTGTGCGCCTACTGGTTCTTTGCCCGCACGGAAAAGCAGGAGGAGCTTTCCTTCCGGCAGCCGCGCACCCTGCTTTCAGCAGGGCACTGCAAGCGGCTGGCCTACATCGGCCTCCCCATGGGGTTTGAATATTCCGTCTCGGCTATCGGCGCAGTCATCATGCAGGACGCCATCAACCTGCTGGGCAGCACCGCTGTGGCAGCCCAGACAGCAGGCGAAAAGATCCGTCAGATGTTCACCCTGCCCATGGAGAGCGTGGGCATGGCTATGGCTACCTATGTGGGGCAGAACCACGGCGCACACCGCACCGACCGCATCCGGCAGGGCATCAAGGACGGCTGCATGGTGCAGCTGCTCTACTGCGCTGTGGCATGGGGCGTGATCTTTTTCATCAAGCCTTACGCTGTGGAGCTGGTGCTGGGCGATGCCGACCCCGCCGTCGCGGCAGGTGCTATCCAGTACCTCAGCGTCATGAGTATGCTGTTCTGTTTCCACGGCCTGCTGATGATCTTTCGTAACACCCTGCAGGGGCTTGGCTACAGCGTGCTGGCTGTTGTTTCCGGCGTGGGCGAGCTCATCGGCCGCAGCCTTGGCGGCGTGCTGGCGGTAAAGACCAGCCTTGGGTATCTGGGCATCTGTCTTTCCAACCCCTTTGCATGGGCGTTGGCAATGTTCTACTGCCTGTTCATGGTCTGCCGCATCCTGCGGCGGGAGAAACAGACAGAAACCTGAACCTTATAAAAACACGAAGACCCGTGGAGGATAGCCCCACGGGTCTTCGTGTTTCTGAAGAAAAATTATAGAAGAAAGAGAATGGCTTATTTAGTCCTCTGCCATACCGATGAGGTCGAACTTTTCGGTGGAGATGGTCACCGTGAAGTCCTTCTTGGCAGGCTTTGCGAACTTGACCCAGATGGTGCGGTCAGGCAGGTTATAGTACCAGCCGGACTCTGCGGCCTCCCAGCCGTCGCGGACGATGAACTGGGGAAGCTGCTGCCCATCCACGCTGGCCCAGAGCGCACCCTTTTTCTTGCTGACCAGCTTCAGGGTCATGCGCTCCACGGGAGAAGCGTAGCTGCCCTCGGTGGCAAAGCGGATGTCGGTGCGGGCGCCGGCCTTGACGGTGATGGTGGTCTTGGCGTAAACACCGTTTTTGTAGTCCTCGGTGTGGCCGTCATCATCATACAGCACAAAGCTGGTATCGGTCTCGGCAGCGACCAGCAGGTCGATCTGGCGCATGGTGTCCTTGAGGATGTGCTTGACGTCCTCGGTGGTCACCACAACGGCAGAGCCGCGCAGGAACATGGGGATGCTTGCCAGCGTGACCGGGACCTCGATGGTCTGGCCGCCCTCGTATGCGCGCAGGTCATCGTTCATATCGTACCAGGTGCAGCCTGCGGGCAGGTAGACGGTGCGGGTAGTTGCACCCTTTTCCACCACGTTCGCCACCAGAATGCTCTTGCCGAACATAAAGGTCAGGTTCTTGTCGGTGTAGCACTTGGGGTCGTCCGGGAACTCAAGGAACAGCGGACGCCATGCCGGCATACCGTTCTGGTTGGACTCGTACATCAGGGAGTACAGGGTGGGCATCAGACGGTAGCGCAGCTGGTAAGCTGCACGGATGTAGGGCAGGTTCTCCTCGTACATCCACGGCTGGGTGACGGTGTTATCGTTGTTGGCGGAGTTCAGGCAGAAGCGCGGCTGAAAGATGCCGTTCTGCAGCCAGCGGAGCAGCAGTTCTGCTTCGGGTGCGGGGCCAGCAAAGCCGCCGATATCGCAGCCCATGTTGGAGCAGCCAGACAAGCCCATGCCCAGAATGGTGGCAATGTTGAACTTGACGGTGCGCCAGTCGGTCAGGTTATCGCCGCCCCATACCTGCGCGTAGCGCTGGATACCGGCGTAGCCTGCACGGTTGATGATGTAGGGGCGCTCGCCGGGGTACACATCTGCCAGCGCCTGCTTGGCGGTGTAGGCCATCAGGTTGGAGTGCAGGATCTTCAGCTCTGCCATGGTGCCCTTTTTGCCCTCAAAGTCGCACTGAGCATCCCGGTCCTCCACGCCGTCCATCTCGCAGTTGTCGTTCCAGACGGTCTTGGTGCCCTTTTTGAGGATGTTCTCCTCCAGCAGCTGCTTCCAGGTGTTGCGGCCGCGCGGGCCGGTGAAGTCGAAGAAGCGTCCCTCGCCGCCCCACCAGCGACCGTAGTACGGTGCCTTGCCGTCCGGGGTCTTGATAAAGACATCGTTTTTTTCAAACAGGTCGATGTAGGGGTGGTGCTTCAGGATGCCGGGCTTCAGGTTGGGGATAACATTGATGCCCCGGGCGTTCATATTCTCAAAGAACTTTTCCGGCTCCGGGAAACGCTTATAGTTCCAGTTGAACACATAGCGCAGGTTGTCCTTTTCGCCGCTGGAATAGCCGGAGGCCAGCCAGAAGTTGTCGATGAGGATGCCCTCTTTTTCGTGCTTGTCGATGACCTTGTAGATCTCCTCGTCGCAGTTCTTTTCCAGCTCGGCGTAGTACATGGTGGAAGCGCAGTAGCCCAGAGACTGCTTGGTGGGCAGGGCGCTGCGGCCGGTCAGCAGGGTGTACTCGTTCAGAATCTCGGGCAGGGTCTCACCAGCCAGCAGGAACAGGTCGATGTCGCCGCCGTCGGTCTGGTAGTAGCAGTAGCGCTCCCAGTAGCCGGACAGCTCCTCGCCAAGGTCGAACACGCAGTCGTAGGAGTTGTGGTAGAACAGACCCACCGGGCGCAGGTCGTTCTCATTTACCCGGATATAGAAGGGGATGTGCTTGTACATCGGGTCGCCGGTCTCGGGGTCGTGGCCGATGGCATCCTTGGGGGACATCCGCAGGCGGCGACCCTTTTTGTCCAGATGGCCAGTCTTTTCGCCAAAGCCGTAGAAGTGGTCAAATTCCCGGTCCACCTTGGAAAAATGGCTCAGACGGCCGATCTGATCTTTCTCAAAGGCGCGCTCCCGCAGATCCTGATAGATCAGCTTGCCGGACTTATCGAACAGCTCAAAGTGGAAGGGCTTTTTGAACAGCTTCAGGGTGACGTGTGCGGTCTCAAAGGTCAGGGTCTTTTCGTCCTCGGTGCAGGGCACATCCAGCGCCGTGATCCGGGTGCGCTCGTCCTTGAGCAGGGTGTCCATCCGATCCTCCCACGCGGTGGTCACCAGCGTGTAGGACTCTTCCTCCATGGGGGTGTCCTTGTCGAAGTGCACCCGGATGCGGATGATATCATCTGTCATGAAAACCAGCTTCACATCGGCGGCATCGCCGTGGATGAGGTAGCCGTTTTCGGTCTTTTCAAAGGATTCAAAACTACGCAGCAGCATAAAACATTCCTCCGTGTAGTGTTACATACCGATCAGGTCGAACTGCTCGAACGAAACGGTCAGCTCGTGATCCTTAGCGGGATTTGCGTACTTGACCTCGACAGCCTTTTTGCTCTGGCTGTAATACCAGCCCTCGGCAGCGGCGTCGAACTTGCGGCGGTTGAGGAAGTGCTCGATCTTGCGGCCATCCAGCGTGACCCAGAAGGGGCTCTTTTCCTTGGCGATCATCTCCACCTTAACGGTCTCAACGGTGTCCTTGTAGCTGCCCTCGGAGGCAAAGTTCATGGTCACCCGCTCGCCTGCGGTGGTGGTGATGGTGGTCTTGCGGTACACGCCGCTCTTGAAATCGTTGGTGATTCCGTCGTCATCGTACAGGGTCGTAGTGGTGGTGCCCTTGGGTGCCACGATGAGGTGCAGGGCGGTGGTGTGGTCGCCCTCCATGGTCATCAGCTGGTTGTCTGCCATGGCAATGACTGCGCCCTCGCGGACGAACATGGGGATGGTAGCCATGGTGACCGGCACCTCGATGGTCTGGCCGCCCTCGTAGCAGCGGAACTTATCGTTCCAGTCGTACCACTTGCAGCCTGCGGGCAGATAGACGGTGCGGGTCTTGGCACCCTCTTCCAGAACGTTGGCCACCAGAACATCCCGGCCGAACAGGAACTCGAAGCTTTCCTCCCAGACCTTGGGGTCGTTCTGGAAGTCGTAGACCAGAGCACGCATGATGGGTGCGCCGGTCCGGCTGGCCTCGTACTCGGCGCTGTAAAGATAGGGGGTAAAGCGGTAACGCAGCAGGATAGCGTCCCGGATGATATCCGCAGACTCCCGGAACATCCACGGCTCGGTGACGGTGTTATCGTTGGAGGCGGAGTGGATGGAGAAGCGGGCCTGGAAGATGCCGTTCTGCACCCAGCGCACAAACAGCTCCTCGGTGGGTGCGGGGCCTGCAAAGCCGCCGATGTCCGCGCCCTCGTTGGGCTGGCCGGACAGACCCATGCCGGTGATAATGGGGATATTGTACTTCAGGCTCTTCCAGCTGGTGTAGTTGTCGCCGCACCAGGTCTGGGCGTAGCGCTGGATGCCGGCGCTGCCGCTGCGGCAGACCATGTAGGGGCGTGCCTTGGTGTTGTGCTCCACCACGGCATCAGCACCCACCTTGCACATCAGGGTGCTCATAAGGGGCTTCAGCTGGCCGATGGTGCCGCCCTTGCCGTCAAAATCGCAGGTGCAGTCCTTGTCCATCAGGCTGTCGTACTCGCAGTTGTCGTTCCAGACGGAATCGGTGCCCACGGCGATGATGGACTCGGTGAGGTACTTTTTCCAAGCTGCGCGGCCCTCGGGCTTGGTGAAGTCCCAGAATGCGCCGTCGCCGCCCCACCATTTGCCGACACCGTAGGTCCCGGGGTTTTTGCTGTCCTTCACGAATACGTCATCTGCGTTGAACTCGTCGAAACGGGGGTTGCACAGCAGGACACCCGGCTTGACGTTGGGCACGTTCTGGGCGTGCTTTTCGTTCATGGCGTGGAAGTAGCCGCTGGGATCCTTGAAGCGGGTGGTGTTCCATGTAAAGACGCAGCGCTTGTTGTTCTGGCTGGTATAGCCGCTGGACAGGTGGAAGCCATCGATGGGGAAGCCTTCCTCCTTGATGGTGTCGATGAAGCCCAGTACAGCGTCATCGCTGTCCTTTTCCAGCTCGGGGTAGTACATACTGGAGCCCTGATAGCCCAGCGCACGCTTGGGCAGCAGTGCCGGACGGCCGGTCAGCAGGGTGTAGTTGTCCACGATGCGGGTAATGGTGTCGCCGCCGATCAGGAAGCAGTCCAGATCGCCGCCGTCTGCCTGAAAATAGGTGTAGCGGGGCCAGTAGTTGCTCTTTTCGCAGCCCATGTTGAACACGGACTCGTAGAAGTTGTGGTAGAACACGCCCACAGCCTTGTGGGTGTCTCGGTCCAGACGGATGTAGAAGGGGATGTGCTTGTAGAGGGTATCCATCTTCTCGGCATCGTAGCCCATGGCGTCGGTGGCGCGCTCCCGCTGGAAGGTCTTGTTCTTATCCAGCAGGCCGCTCTTTTCGCCAAAGCCGTAGAAGCAGTCGTCCTCCTTCATCCGGCTGTAAGCCACCACGCGGTTGTTGGCGTCCTTGACGAAGGGGTTGCCGGGCAGGGTGCTGTACAGCTCGGAGCCATCGGCAGCCAGTAGCTTGAAGTTGATGGGGTCTTTGTCCACCACCAGCGTCACCTTGCCGGTGGCAAAGGTGAGGGTGCTGTCATCCTCGGTGACCTGTGCGGCAAAGGGTTCCACACGGGCACGCTCACCCTTGAACAGCTCGTCCATCCGATCCTCCCATGCGGTGGTCATCAGGACGTAGGACTCCTCTGCCAGCTCATGGTCGAAGCTTGCGCGGACGCGGACGATCTCATCGGTCACAAAGCAGACCTTGATATCAGCGTTATCAGTATGTAGCAGGAAAGCGCCGTCCTTGCGCTCCATGCCGGTAAAACGGGAGCAGATCTCCATAATTTTTACTCCTCTCAAGTTTTTGATAAAAAATGCCCCCATTCCCCCTCAGATGCAGGATATCTTCAGAGAAATGGAGGCAACGTATTCGTTGCTTTACCCGGAACAGTCAGGGCTTAGAACGTCCAGCCAAGGCTGGGGACCAGACCGCACAGGTACGGGACACACAGCGAGATGGCAGGGATGAAGGTGACAAGGAACAGTGCCACGACCATGGCGGTGAACAGCGGCACAATGTACTTGGTAACGCCTTCGATCTTGACCTTGCCGACGCCGCAGCCCACGAACAGGCAGGAACCGACCGGGGGAGTGACCGAGCCGATGCCCATGTTCATGATGAGCATGATGCCGAACTGCACATCACTCATGCCGATGCTGCGGGTGATGGGCAGGAAGATGGGGGTGAAGATTAGGACCGCCGGGGTCAGATCCAAGAACATACCCATGACCAGCAGGAACACGTTCATGATCAGCAGGATGACGTAGCGGTTGCTGGAAATGCTCATCAGTGCGTTGCTGATGGCGGCGGGGATGCCGGAGTAGCTCATGACGTAGGACATGATGGAGGAAGCAGCGATCAGGAACAGGATGGTAGCGCTGCTCTCCATGGTGTCTGCCAGCAGGTCGTAGAAGCTCTTGAAGGTCATCTCCTTGTAGAGGACTGCCAGCACACCGCAGTACAGACACAGCACGACACCGGCCTCGGTGGCGGTGAAGAAGCCTGCCAGAATGCCGCCCATGACGATGATGACGGCCAGCAGAGCGGGCACAGCCTCAACGATGATCTTGATGGCGGGGTCAGGATCCTTGACATCAGAGGACTTATAGCCCTTCTTGACGGCGATGAACACCGCCAGACCAGCCACGCACAGACCCATCAGGATGCCGGGCAGGTAGCCGCCCATGAACAGAGCAGCCACAGAGACGCCGCCAGCGGTGATGGAGTAAAGGATCAGCGGGCCGGACGGGGGGATCAGGATGCCGGTGGGGGCAGAGCAGATGTTGACGGCTGCGGAGTAGTTGGGGTCGTAGCCCTCATCCAGCTCCAGCGGAGCCATGATGGAGCCCATGGCAGAGGTAGCTGCCACAGAAGAACCGGAAACGGCGCCGAAGAACATATTTGCCAGAACGTTGGTGGCAGCCAGATAGCCGGGCATCTTGCCCACAGCCAGACGTGCCAGACGGACAAGGCGCTTTGCAATGCCGCCCTTGTTCATGATGTTGCCGCCCAGAGAGAAGAAGGGCAGCGCCAGCAGGGAGAAGGAGTCAACGCCCGAGAAGCAGCGCTGTGCGGCGGTCAGGGCAAAAATTGCGGGGTCCATGCTGAACAGCGCCGTAAAGATGGATGCAATGCCGATGCCTGCCGAGATGGGCACACCGGCCAGCATCATGACAAAGAAGGAACCGAACAGCAGTAACGTAGCCTGTACAACCATTATGCGTTTTCTCCTTTCTTTTCCTTACGCTCCGTGAAGAGCTGTACATACTTCAGCACCCGTGCCAGAATGATGAACACGCCGGAGATCGGCAGGATGGAATACAGGAACTTGAAGGGGATGCGCATGACCGAGGAAACGTTGGTGGCGTTTGCAGTCAGCTTCCAGCCTCCGTAAACAAAGACGTAGCCCACAAAGAACACGATGGCGGCTTCGATGAACACGCTGAGCACGACGTTGAACGCACCCTTTGCGCGCCCCTTGACCAGATCCAGTGCCAGATGCTTATCCTTGTAGAAGCAGTAGGCGGAACCGATCATGGAAGCCCAGATCAGGACATAGCGCAGAAACTCGTCCGTTACAGTGGAGGGGTTATGCAGGATCCAGCGGGTAAAGATCTGCCATGTACCGCCTGCCAGCAGGGCGAACATTGCCACTGCCATAAGGAAGCGCATGACATTATCCAGAATTTTATCCAGTTTTTTCACAAAATCATCTCCTTGAGCTCATTCCCTCCCATGCAGCTGCGGGCAGTACCGTGCACCGCCCGCAGCATGGGAGGTAAGAATGGGAAACAACAGACCGACCCTTAGGCCATTGCGCGGATCTCTTCCACGACCGCGTAGGTGGTGGGGTTAGAGGTCTTGAGTTCCTCGTAGATGGGCTGCACAGCGGTCTGGAATGCGGCGATGTCCACATCCTTGACCAGCTCGACGCCGTTCTGGTTCACAGCCTTGTCCAGCACCTCGTCCTCGAACTTCTTCCATGCGTCCTTGTACTCCTCGGTAGCGGTCTTGGCGCACTCGGACACGATGGACTTCTGCTCGTCAGAGAACTTGTTCCACACGCTGGAAGCGATGACCACCATATCGGGGATGCGAGTGTGCTCGTCGAAGCAGTAGTACTTGGTCACATCACCGTGGTCGCGCAGCGCAGTGACATTGTTCTCGGCACCGTCGATGACGCCCTGCTGCATACCGGTGTAGATATCGCTGTAACCCATAACGGTAGCGGAGCCGCCAAGGCAGTTCATCATGTCAATGGCCATCTGGCTGTCCATGGTGCGGATCTTCAGACCCTTCAGGTCAGCCGGGGTGCGGATAGCGGTAGCCTTGGTGTAGAAGGAACGTGCGCCGGAATCCAGCCATGTCAGACCGCGGAAGCCCTGATCGTCGGTGGACTCAAAGACGGCCTTTGCGGAGTCGCTGTCCATGTAGCTGTAATAGTGTGCCTGATCGTCGAACACATAAGGCACGGAGAAGGCGTTGTACTTCTCGCTGAAGTTGCCCAGCGTGGAAGCGGAGACCTTTGCCATATCCAGTGCGCCTGCCTGGATCTGGGAGATCATGTCAGCCTCGCTGCCCAGCGTGCCGTTGGGGATGATCTGGATGTTGATGCTGCCGCCGGTCTTTTCCTTGACCTGCTCTGCAAAGCTGGTCAGCTGAATGTGCACAGCGTGATCCTCGGCCAGATTGTGACCCAGCTTCAGGTTGCAGCTGCCGCCGGTAGCAGCAGCTGCGCCGGAACCGGCAGTGCTGCCGGAAGAACCGCCGCAAGCGGTGAGCAGGGCAGAAGCACCAGCAACTGCCATGACCTGTACGAACTGTCTGCGAGTGATTTTCATGGTGTTTTTCCTTCCTTATCTTGTTTTATCGTGTTCCACGATCACAGCCAACCGGCTGTGAAACAACATAGTAGCGGTGCAGCGCTCAGGATGTGCTGCGCTGAAAGCGGTCCTTTCCCATCTGGATCAGGTCTTTCAGGTTGAGCCCCCACAGGCTCTTGGAGCGCTGCCAGTCCTTGCCGGTCTCCTTGGCAAGCACCTTTGCAAACCGCTCCGGGTTTGCCGGCAGCAGGCTCCCCTTGGGGATCATCACAGCCATCTGACGGCTCTGGAAGATGTAGAAATACTGGTCATCCTCCACCAGCCGGTCGATCTTTGCAAAGGGAATGTGCGCACCGTTTTCCACATCCACACCGCCATCGTTGACCCGGCAGCTCACGGTGGTCTCGGCCCCGCCCCGCTGCATGATGACGCCCTCTGCCGCCACCCGGCTCAGAAAGTCCGGCATGGCGAACATGGCACAGCCCACCAGCAGGCAGAGCACTTTGACAACGGTAGGAATGGCAGTGAACAGCGCCGCCATCACCAGCACAAAGGCCGCTGCAAGCCACAGCAGATGCCGCATCCCCTCGTAGGTGTAGAACTCCGTGCGGAACATCCGGCGGATGGTCTCATCGTTAAAGACCACTTTGGCTTCAAAATGATTTTTTGAGGTCTGCATGGACGGGCTCCTTTCGAACAGTCACGAAATGCAACCAATACATTTGTTGATAAGCATAAAAATATTGAAGAAATTTTGTGCATTTAGTCAATCTCGTCTCCTTGCGCCATTATCATACTAAAAAATACATGGATTTTCCGCAGATTTTGTGATTTAAATGTTGCAAAATGTGATATGTGCTGATATACTAGGGCAAAAAAGACGTAAAAGAATGATTCTTATTTTTTTAACAAGAAACAGGAGCGGCTATGGGCATCGAACGTGTCTCGCATTATATCGATAATGTCCTTACGGAAGCACAGGCGCGGATGGGGCTGCGCGACACCCGGCTTCTGGTCACATGGTACACGAACCGGGAAAACAAGCAGTCTGTGGTGCACTCCCACCCGTATCACGAGCTGGTGCTTCCCATCGGCGGCAGCACGGTACGCTACTCGGTGGACGGTAGCGTGTATCTGGTCCATGTGGGGGAGTTGGTCTACTTTCCCTCTCAGGTCTACCACTCCGGCAACTTCAACATTGATGATGACCAGTCGGATCGTCTGGTCGTCCAGATCGATGACGCCCTCTGGCAGGCCACCCGCCGGCGCGTGAACCTGAAAAACACAGGCTGGCTGCAGCAGCTCACCGTGCTGGACAGCGAAGCCTGCCGCAAGTGGGATTTTGCGGGGCTTTTCGTCCGTATGGGGCAAAGTCTGGAGCTGCCGGGCTCTATCCGGGACATCGTTTTTGAGGCGCAGGTCTCTGAAATGATGCTGCTCATCACACAGGCCACCGGCAGCGGACAGACCACTGCACCCAGCAGCACCAGTGTGTTGGTCGCGCGCGCGGTGGCCTACCTTCAGACCCATTATCAGGACCCGACCCTCACCACCGTGCAGCTGGCGCAGGAACTTTACGCCAGCCGGGAGCACCTTTCCCGCGCGTTCAAGGAGTGCACCATGGAGAGCATCCACAACTACCTGACCTATCTGCGGATGCAGCATTGCCGCAAGGCGCTGGAGGAGGGCGTTTCCGTTCTGAACGCCTGCACCGAGAGCGGCTTCCCGGATTACAGCAGCTTCCTGAAAACCTTCCGCCGCCTGTACGGCATCACCCCGGCACAGTACCGAGCAAGCGTAATCGGACATGGATAACACCGACCGTGCAGAAACCGTGCACTTACTCCCAGACAAACTAAAAACCACTTTATCCGACAACGACTTGACGGCATTGGTGCGAGTGACCGCACACCAAAAATCAAGTCATGGAGGATCCCAGACCCTTTGACCGTGCAGCACCCGCCGGGCGCAGCACTTCAGCCACACGATTTTGTTGACCTCAACAAAATCGCTGCATGACAAAGCCCCCAGACCGCGACAGCGCGTGTCTGAGAGCTTTTCTTCTTTCCGTGGGTGTTTTTCCTTTGTAAAGCAAGAAATCCCACGATTTACGCCGCATTTTCAGCAGTCAAACGTTGGATTTTACTTTGTGCGATGGAAGGAACTCGAACCCACGGCCTACTGATTCGCAGCGCACGCCGAGCGATTCCCTCAATTTTTGGAAGTTGCGTTTTAACATTGTTTCTTTTCGATACATCGCATGTTTTGAACTTCGAGTTTCTGCACCCTTTGTCCGATTTTGCAATGATTTGCGCCCTTTGCACGTTTTGAAACCGTGCAAAAAAGGAGCAGAGCTGTAGTTGGTCAGCTCTGCTCCTTTGCAGAATGGGGTCTCCGGTTATGCAGGTTATTCTTCGGGGATAGTCACGTCATTTTCCAGATCCGCGCCGTTGGAAGCAATGAGCTTTTTATAGTAGTAGAAGGACTTCTTGCGCAGGCGCTTGCCGGTGCCTTTGCCGTAGTCATCCTGATCCACATAGATCATGCCGTAGCGCTTGGTCATCTCGGAAGTGCCGGAAGAGATCAGGTCGATGGGGCCCCACCATGCGTAGCCGAACACGTCCACGCCATCTGCGATCGCCTCCCGCAGCTGCTCCACATGGGCGCGCATGTAGTCGATGCGGTAGTCGTCCTGGATCTGGCCCTTTTCATCAAAGTGATCCACAGCGCCCAGACCATTCTCGGAGATAAAGATGGGCTTGTGGTAGCGGTCATAAATGCGGTTCAGGGTGATACGGAAGCCGATGGGGTCGATGGTCCAGCCCCACTCGGTCTTAGGCAGGTAGGGGTTCTTGATATCGGACACCAGACGGCCGGTGGGCTGCGGCACCGGGCTGCCCTTATAGCGCATGATGTAGGTCATGTAGTAGCTGATGGTGATGAAGTCCACCGCACCCTCTTTGAGGATCTTCATGTCGTCCTTGCCCATCTCGATGTGGATGTTGTTCTCCTCAAAGAAGCGCTGCATATAGTAGGGATACTCACCGGTGGCCTGCACATCGGTAAAGAACCAGTTGAAGTGATCCTCGAACATGACCTGCAGCTGATCCTCGGGCTTCGGGGACTCGGCGTAGTTCTCCAGACGGCAGAGCATGTTGCCCATCTTGGCATCCGGGTCGATCTCGTGCAGCTTTTTCGTTGCCAGAGCGCTTGCCACGAACTGGTTGTGCACAGCCTGGAACTTCTCCTGCCAGTGGCCCAGATAGGGGTTGCAGCTGCCGGGTTCCGGTGCGCCGTCAAAGATGACGCCGCTGCTGGTAAAGGGGTTGGACAGCACATTGTTGATCTCGTTGAAGGTGAGCCAATACTTGACTTTGCCCTTGTAGCGGCGGATGACCGTCTCGGCATACTTTTCAAAGGCCTCTACGGTGTGGCGGCTGCGGAAGCCGCCGTACTCCTCGGCCAGATGCAGCGGTGTATCAAAATGGGACAGGGTGACCAGCGGCTCAATGCCGTACTTGTGCAGCTCGTCGAACACTGCATCGTAGAACTTCAGGCCCTCTTCGTTGGGGATGGCATCATCACCGTTGGGGAAGATGCGGCTCCAGCTGATGCTCATGCGGAACACCTTGAAGCCCATCTCGGCGAACAGCTTGATATCATCCTTATAGGTATGATAGAAATCGATGCCGCGGCGCTTGGGCAGCTCCCAATTTTCCGGGTGAGCCTTCATGTCCTCCACCATTTCCTTGGAGGCTGCATTGTGGGGCACATGCACATCAAAGGTGCCCTCGGTATCGCGGATCTGCTTGGTGATCAGGCGGGCGAAGTCTGAAGTAGCCGGACCTCGACCGCCCTCGTTCCATGCGCCTTCGATCTGGTTGGCGGCGGTGGAGCCGCCCCAGAGGAATCCTTCCGGGAATGTCTTTGCCATGGTTCAGTCTCCTTTCTTGTTCAGCAGCATCTTGACGATGGGCAGCAGTTTCTGGGTCATGCGCAGCTCGGTGGTGATGGTCATGACCGTATCCTGCGCATGGACGAACAGCAGGGAGTACTCCATGCTCTCACCGCTGACCTGACTCTGAATGACCTCGGTCTGGGCGTTGTGTGCCTTGACAATCAGAGCTTCTGCCTCTTCCAGCAGCTTGTCCACCTCGTCCAGCTTGCCCTCGGCCATAGCGGCCAGTGCTTCGTCGATCTTGTCGCGGCCATCGCCTGCGTTCATGATGACTTCCATTGCCACCATATTGATATCGCGCTTCTCGTTTTCTTCCATAGGATGTTACCTCTCCTTCCTTTTCCCTCTTATCTTACCAGAAATAATTATGCCTTTGCTGCAGCCTTTGCAGCCTTCTTGGCAGCCTTGGCAGCTTCACGCTCGGCTTCCTTCTTGCATTCTGCTTTGTCCGCAGCCTTAAAAAACGGGTACCAGATCAGCGCAGCCAGCACGAAGTTGATGCAAACCAGCAGAACGTTGCGCCAGTCACCGCCGGACATGAAGAAGGCGGACACGGCGTTGGGGGCAAAGTTCATATCGAAGTTGACGTAGTTGATGGTACCCCAGCCCATGGCGAACCACAGGTAGGAGAAGCCGGGCAGGATGATGGCGATGAGCACAGTGGGGATCAGCATAAAGGGGTTGCCAACGACTGCACCGTACTGCAAAGGCTCGTTGATGTTGAAGATGGAGGGCACCAGCGTAGCCTTGCCCAGCAGACGGAACTTCTTGGATTTTGCACGCAGCATGAACAGTGCCAGCGGAAGGGTAGCGCCCTGACCGCCGATGTGGTGATAACGGCTGAAACCGTAAGCGTAGATATTCTTGGGCGCAAGGCCGGCAGCTACCAGTTCTGCATTCTCAGCAATAGCAGCCTGCGTAATGCTGCGGGTAACAGGGGTAAACACCCAGCCGGAGACACCGAAGAAGTAGAACACATTCTGCAGGAACACGATTATAATGACACCAGGTGCGCTCTGTGCAAAACTGGTAACCGGCTTCATGAGGACCTGCACCATGGCAAACACATCGATCTTTGCAATATAGGTGAACAGATAGGCAACGGTCAGGCTGATGAGGATGGCCGCGATGTTGTCGAACCAGTTCTTAACAAAGTCGGGGATCACACTGTCCTCACCAAAGAAGGAATACTTGGCCAGCAGCTTGTAGATGACAGCCACCATCAGACCGACCACCATAGCAGTGAACATACCGCCTGCGCCGAACTTGTTCATGGAAACCAGCGAGCCGCCGTCCACCGTTTGAAAGTTCATGCACATCATGTAGGCACCGATGCCGGTAAAGCCTGCGATCATGGAGCGGTCTTTCTTGTCGATCTTCTGCAGGCAGTTGTAGGGGATCACGAATACCACGAACAGACCAATCAGACCAAACGAGAAGGTGCTCAGCGGGCTGATGTCCGGCAGCACCGGAACAAAGCGGCGGAGGATGGCCCACAGGGACGGGATGGCACTGACCATCGAGAACGGAACAATGTACAGGATCGCATCTGCCACGATGCCGAACCAGAAGTTCGACGTGATCTTGTTAATGACCGGAACGAGATGTTTCTCGATCCACGCCTGAATCTTCTCCATCATAGTTTTTTCCTCCCATTTCAGCCTTCTTCATAAAACTCGAGGGCCGACTCCAGAATGGCTTCGCCATCCAATGCAGCATAGTCGTCCGGATCAATGGAAGTCACCTTCACATTGTGGTCCTTCAGCATCTCCTTATACTTGGGGACCTCGGCTGAAAAGTGGGGGCCAAGCAGCAGCACGTCAATCTTGTCGGCGTACTCCGGCACCTGAGATTTGCTCACAGCGTGGATGGAAACATCCAAACCCTGAGCCTTTGCGGCCTTGCGCATATTGGCGGCCATAAAGCCGGTGGAAGCACCAATGCCGCAGGCAAGTAAGATACGGGTCATAACAATTGCTCCTTTCCATATCCAATGCAGCAATTCTTTTCTCCGGAACAGCTTCCGGGTTTCGTTGTGCCCAGTATATCAGGTCCGTTTGTGAAAACAAAACAAAGTTTTTCCCCGATTCCGGCAAATTCCTCATCTTTCCAACAAGGCGGAAAAAAGTATGGTTTGGTTTTCTTCTTCCATTTGCTATACTATATAATATGAGTTTTTATTCTGTCTTTCACCTGTATTTTTATAGAAGGAGTGTCTCTGCATGAAAACCGATAAGCGCACGCAGCTGCTGAAGATCTTATCCGACGCATCGCAGAGCATTTCCTCTGCAGCACTTGCCAATATGCTTGGTACCAGTGAACGGACGGTGCGCAACTACATCAAAGCCATCAACGAGGAGGGCAAGGCCGTTATTACTTCCTCCCGGGAGGGCTACCGTCTGGAAAGCCATACTGCCAGTCTGGACACCTTGCCCAACGAAGCAGAATCCCGCGTCTGGAAGGTGCTCTCTGATCTATTGACCAGTAAGGAGGGTGTCAACGCTTTTGACGAAGCTGAAGCCCTGTATGTCAGTTCCAGCACCATTCTGAATACCGTCATCCCACAGGTAAAAGAGATCGCCAAAGAATATGACCTGCGCATCGAATCTCAAAAATACCAGTTCTATCTGCGTGGCAGCGAGCAGAACCGTCGCAAAATGATCGGCAGCCTTGCCGTGCGCAACACCTACGGCTTTTTCAATTCTAAAGATGCGTTGGAACAGCTGTTTCCCTCTCAGGATATCGATGGCATTATGCAGGAGCTGTTCACGACCTGTCAGGAGTCCAAACTATTTCTGAACGATTTTGCGCTGAATAATCTGCTGATCCATATTCTGGTCATCCTCATCCGACTGAACATCGGCAATGAGCTGGACGACAAAGAACCGCCCATCTCGGTAGACGAGCTGCTGGCATCCTCTCAGGATCGGGAAGACATCGTGAATCTGGCCGACATGATCTCGGCAAATTTCGAGCAAAAATACAGCATCCGCATCCCGGAGCGGGATTATAAACAGATTTTGATGCTGATCGCCCTTTCGGTGGAGCACGAAACCGTGGATATCCAGTGCGTCATCAGCCCGGAGTTCATCCACAATGTGGCTTCCATCCTTTCCATGATGTCCCAGCGGTACTGCACCCCGGAATTTGACAACGACTATATCCTGCAGTTCTCCCTGCACATGTATTATGCGCAGCAGCGATGTGCCTTCCATATCAGCTACCCCAATCCCATTGCGCTGCAGTTCAAGAAAGACTATGCCCCTGTCTACGATATGGCGGTCTACTTTGCACACCGCTTTGCGCAGATCTACCATATCGAAGTGAGCGAGGACGAGATCGCATTCCTTGCGTTTCACATTGGTTCCTATCTGGAGAACAACAAGCAGAGCCGGGAACACGCCACCTGTGTAGTTATTGTGGAGTCCTACCATATGCTGGCACGGCAGCTGATCCACGAGATCAATGTTGCTTTTGCCAACCAGATCATCGTAAAGGAAGTTCTGCCCCTGAACCGGTACCTCAACCGTCAGCCGGAATGCGACCTTGTGCTGACAACCCTGCCGCTGGGCATACAGCATCCGCATGTGGTGCAGATCAGCCCGATCCTGACTAAAGCCAACTGTGAAAGTATCCGCGCCCAGCTAAGCTCCATCAGCACCGAGCGGGAACTTGCCCGTGCCCACCAGTTTTTGCAGAGCCTACTGCACAAAGAACTGTATTTCCGCAACGTGAGTCTGTCCGATGCCGCAGCCTACATTCATTTCATGGGAGAACAGTGTGTCAAACATGGCTATGCGAAAGAGGAATTTGTACAGGATGTTCTGCAGCGCGAATCGTTTTCCAGTACCGCCTTCACCGATGTACTGGCTGTGCCTCACGCCATCAATCAGTACGCCGACCGTTCCTTCATCTGTGTTATCCATAATGATATGCCAATTCAGTGGAAAAAGAAAACGGTGCATTTCGTTCTGATGATCGGCATTACCGAAGCTGAGATGAAGTTCTTTAAACCCGCCTTCGACAGGATCGTGGAATTGTTCAACTCCACATCCCGCACCCTTGAATTGCTTAAAACCAATACCTTTGAAGAATTCTGTGTACAAATGCGGTAACCTATAAAAAGCCGGGTGTCATCTACTTTAAGATTGGCATCCGGCTTTTCTATTTTGATGGGTTTCCAAAGGGGCCAAAGCAGGCGAACCCACCATCTCCATGACGGCTCTCTTGGAATTGCTCAAGGATGCCGACCCGGAAATGAAGGCAAAGCTCCGCTTGGCCCTGCTCACCTGATGCAAAAAAGGGCACTGATTGCAATGCAATACAGCGCCCTACATCATCGGACATGGAAAACACCGACCGTGCAAAAGTGTGCAGAGCCAAAATCAACCCGGCAAGACGGTCTCAAAACGAGCGACTTTCCTGCTGGATTTTTGAGGCATCAGCAGCGCAGTCTGGCCCGTTCTGCCTGCTTTGCTCGTTGTGATTTTTCATACTGCACGAAATGCCTTCTATTATTTATTGCTTTTGAGGCAGTTCCATTTTTCCACCTTTGGCATTGCGCTCTTTTTTCACCTTCTGGTCAAAGCCCTGACGACTGTTGCTCAAGTGAGCGACCATCAGTCGGTAGGCTTCGTCCCCGTCGTGGGCTGCCACCGCTTTGTAGATCTCTCCGTGAATGGACACCCGGGGACCGTTAGACAGACGGGGAACCAGCAGGCTGTAAGAAGCCCGCACCGATTTGATAATCACCGGAAGCATTCGCTCAAAGACGGGGTTTTTGCTCATGCGGCACAGGAAGGTGTGGAAGGCAATGTCCTTGGCGGTGATGGCCTGGATCACCTCCGGGGTGGTTTTCTTTCCCCGCAGCTGCGCATCCAGCTCGTCGATATCCTTGGCTAACTGCTTCAGGAGCACCAGCTCTTCCGCATCGCCACGCTGGGCGGCAAGACGACAAACAGAAGGCTCCAGGATCTGTCGAGCCTCAAACAGATAGGTGTTCAAATCATCGCTGGCGATAAAGCGCAGCCCCAAAGGATCGTCAGACAGGCCCGGCACGGCGCTGACAAAAGTGCCGCAGCCACGGCGGATCTCCAGAACGTCCCGAGACACCAGCGTTTTGATTGCTTCCCGGATGGTGATGCGGCTGACGTCAAAGGTCTGCATCAGCTCCTGCTCTGGGGGGATCTGACTGCCGACCTGCCAGTTGCCGCAGATAATCTGATTTTCAATTTTGTTTGCCACGATGGCAGAGAGCGTTTTATTAGAAGACATGGGTAATGGCTCCGTTCTCTGATCCTTTTCAGGATTGAATTTGGTGCGGGAATTTATGTGAGATCCCTATAAAAAGTCTTTGAATATAGTATAAATGGTTCGCAGGCAAATGTCAACGCTGAACGTAGAACGTCATACGTATGATATTGATTGTAACTTTTCGACAAAAAAGTCCGCTTCAGTTTATGAAAGGTTCCATCTTGTAAAATCGTAAACAATCTGTTAAGCTTTACACATAAGACATATGACGAGTGTCATATGATGAATTATATTTTGGAGGAGAGACTATGGACATTCTGTACGTGATTCTCACAACGCTCCTGGTTGTCGCTGCCGTAACCATGATCCTGAAAAAGGTCGATACTCGGTTGACCTTCCTGTTTTTGGGCGTCATCGGTCTGGCTGCCGCTACCATCATCACCGGCCAATCTGTGCTGGGTGACTCCACCACCGGCAATGTATGGCTGGACATTTTTGATGTGATCCGCGCCAAATTTGTCAGCACCATTTCCGGCACCGGTATCCGCCTGATGATGATCGGCGGCTACGTCATGCTGATGAACCACACCAAAGCGGCTGATGTGCTGGCCCTTGGCGCCAGCAAACTGCTGAAACCCATCAAGAACCCCTACATCGTGCTGGCTCTGGTTTACATGATCGGCGCTGTGCTAAAGATTTTTATCACCAGCCAGATCGCCCTTGGCCTGCTGTTTATGGCTACCATGTTCCCCATCCTGACCCGGATGGGCGTCAGCAAACTCAGCGCGGCGGCTGCCTGCGTGGCCATCGGCGGCATGGACCTTGGCCCAAATGACTCCACCGGCATCTTTGCCGCCACCGAGATCCTAAACTGCACCCCTATGGATTGGTTTGCAAACTACGAGCTGATCATTGGACCGGTGATCATCGTCTGCGTCGGCATTTTCATGGGCATCTGGTTCCAGTATATGGATAAGAAGGAGTTCGGCGGTCTGGTGATCCCCGAAGAAGCCAAGGAGGACATGAAGATCTCTGACCTCGGCGTGCCCGCCTTCTACGGCGTTTTCCCCCTGATCCCCCTGACGCTGGTAGTCGTGTTCAGCTTTGTGGACGGCATAAAGATGGACGTTATCACCGCCCACATCATCTGCTTCTTCCTGTTCTTCATCGTGGACCTAATCGTAAAAAAGGACATGAACCGCCTGCAGGACAACCTGAAAAAGCTGTGGGTCTGGATGGGCAACTACTTCAACAACATCATCGTTCTGATTTCTGTCGCCTCTGTTTTTGCCGAAGCCATCAAGAAACTGAAGGGCATCGATGTTCTGTGCGGCATGCTGTCCCACATCAGCGGCGCCGTGATCATCGTAGCCATTGCGATGGCCGCCATCCAGATCGGCACCGCGCTGCTCACCGGCTCTTCCAACGCTCCCTGGTACGCTTTCGGTTCGATGGGTGCGGATATGGCCGCAACGCTTGGCGTACACAACGGTCTGCTGCTGGTGCCCATGCATCTGTCCGGCGGCCTGTCCCGCTGCTTCTCTCCCTTCTGCGGCGCGATGATTGCCGTGTCCGGCATGGTGGAGGCAGAGCCGATGGCCCTGTGCAAGCGCAACGCCGTCCCCATGCTGTTCGGCGTGCTGGTCTGCTTTATCGCAACCTTTGTTGTATTCGGACTTTGATTTTTACTCTGTTTTTTGAGGTGAAATGCTATGAGACACAATTTTGACGAGATCATCAACCGGCGAGTCTCCGAGTGCAAAAAGTACGAGGCTGCCTGCTATCCAGAGGACGTGCTCCCGATGTGGATCGCGGATACGGACTTTGCCGTACCGGCAGAAATTTCCAAGGCCATCCAGCAGCGGGCAAAGCACCCCTGCTTCGGCTATCCCATCGAGTCCTTTGAGTTTGAAGAGGCGGCAGCGCGCTGGGAGCGCGTCCGCTTTGGCTGGAACGTGGACCCTCACTGGGTCAAGTACGCCAACGGTGTTCTGCCGTTCTTGATGTACGCCATCCGAGCCTATTCTTATCCCGGCGACAAGGTGGTCATTCAGCCCCCGGTTTACCCACCCTTCTCCGCTATCGTACGCAACAACGGCCGCCAGCTGCTGGAGAACCGCCTTGTGCAGGACGAAAACGGCAAATATCAAATCGATTTTGACGATCTGGAGAAGAAGCTGAAGGATCCCCGCACCAAGCTGTTCTTTATGTCCAACCCCCACAACCCCGCTATGCGCTGCTTCACCCTTGAAGAGCTGAAGCGGATCGGTGAGCTGTGCCTGAAGTACAACGTACTGGTGATCTCTGACGAGATCCACTGCGATCTGACCTATCAAGGTTACAAGCACATTCCCTTTGGTTCCATCAGCGAGGAGTTTGCAAACAACTGCATCGTCCTGATCAACCCCAGTAAAACCTTTAACATTGCCGGGTTCCGTACCGGAGCGGCCATCATCCCCAACAAACGCATCCGGGACAACATCGAAATCACGATCGTAAACAACAAAAACTATGGCCGCACGATCTTTGGCATGCTTACCTTTGTCACGGCCTACACCAAGTGCGACTATTACGCGGATGAGATGATGCAGTATCTGCAGCAGAGTCGGGATATGATGATGGCTTATATGAAGGAGCGCATCCCCCGCATCAGGCTAGCAGAACCGGAAGCGACCTATCTGATGTGGCTGGACTGCCGGGATCTGAATATGACCCAGGACGAACTGAAGGCATTCATGTTCAACAAAGCAAAGCTGGGCCTGAACGACGGCGCCACCTTCGGTACAGGCGGCACCGGCTTCATGCGCATGAACATCGCTTGTCCGCGGTCCACCGTGGAACAGGCGCTGGAGCAGCTGGAAAAGGCTGTAAACGCGCTGTAATATCCTGAAATGCACAGGCCGGGTTCGCTTTAGAGGGTTCGGTCTGTGTCACTTGTACTTTTTGCGTCAATCTGGTATGCTAAAAATGTTTTCTCTTGCATCGAAAATCGAAAGGAGACGACCTATGAAAAAACGAATCCTTGCAGCGTTGCTTGTTTTCATTGCATTATTGACCGGATGCAGCAGGAAGGAAACGACCGGACAGTGGCCGTCTCAAAAGATCAAGATCGACGTCTGTTACACCGCGGGCGGCACGGCGGATACCGTTGCCCGGCAGCTGTCAGCGCTCATGTCCCAGCAGCTGTCTACCACCTTCAATCTGGTAAATGTTACCGGCGGTTCCGGTTCTATTGCCGGCCAACAGGTGTACGCTGCCGCTCATGACGGCTATACCTGGCTGGGAGATGTGGCGCACACGGTATCTGGCTGGCGCACCCTTGGGTATGCCGATCTGGGCTGGGAGGATTTCTACGGCTTCTATGCAGCCTCTTCCCCTTATGTGCTGTTTGTTTCCGGCAATTCTCCCTACCAGACCGCACAGCAGCTGTTTGACGCCATGCGGGGGGACCCCTCCATGAAGTGGGGCAATGCCGGTCTGGGAAGCATTAACCAACTGACCGGCTCGCTGATGCTGGAAAAGCTGGGCCTGAAGGGCAATTCCGTCCCCTACGACGGCGGTCGTTCCGCCGCCATCAAAGTGGTAGCCGGGGAAGTGATCTGGTCTTGGTGCGGTTTATCCGATATTCTGGATCTGGCACAGAGCGGCGATATCCGCATTCTGGGCATCTGCGACAGCAGCCCCCGGGAGATCGACTGTGTAAAGGGGAATTATACCGTACCCAGTCTTCTGGACGACTACCCCGAGTTGAGCGATCTTCAGGGATTGCTGTATTGGGGCTTCCGGGTTTCCCGAGATACACCGGCAGACGCCGTGGCAAAGATCCGCGACGCATTCCAGAGTACCGTGGACAGCGAAGAATGGGCGCAGTTTTGCCAGACCAAAGGACTGGAGCCTGCGGCAATGATCGGCACAGAGAGCGACGAAATATGTGCAAAGCTGGAATCCATCTATGCATGGGGTCTGTATGACGCCGGGATCTCTACAATCAGCCCGGCCGATTACCAGATCCCAAGGATCGAGGATTTCTCGTTCCCAGCCAATGACCGCACGGCTGCGGCGCAGGCATGGCCGGAATAGGAGAGCGCCTTATGGATAAGAACAAACTGCGCCAGTGTGCAGAAGGCTTGATCGTGATGGCAGCGGGGCTGGGATACGTCCTCCTCTCTCTCGGCATCCGCAGAAATCCCGTAAAAACTGACGGTTTTCTGGGCTTGCTGACGGAAGCTAAATTCCTGCCGCTGTTGCTGTCTGCCATGCTCACCCTGCAAGGCGTGCGTCTGACAGCAGCGCTTTGGAAGGGGCAGGAGGTTTCGGCAGGCAGACATAGCATAACAAAAAGATCCGTTTCTGTGGTCCTGCTGACACTTGCCTATTTACTGTTGATTTCCAAAGTAGGTTTTACCCTGCCGACCGCGGCGTATTTAACGGCCATCCTGTTTCTATTGAACCAAGGCAGGCGTCCACTGGAGCTGCTATTGCTCAGCGGAGTGTACTGTCTGGCGGCTCTCTTGTTGATCCCCGGCGTGCTGGGATTGCAGCTTTTGTAAAATGGGAGAATGCACATGTTTTCTGAATGGCTCTATCTGCCCGAGGCGGCAGCTGCGTTTCTGTGCGATCCGGGCGTCTGGCTGTTCCTGATCGGCGGCGTGTTTCTGGGTTTTGTTGTCGGCGTCGTGCCGGGGCTTGGGCCGACGATGGGCATGGCACTTTGCCTTGGGCTGATATTCCACTTGGAGTACACCCACGGTATGGCACTGCTCGTAGGCATTTTTGTGGCCGCGTGCGGTTCTGGCGGCATTACCGCCAGCCTGATCAACATCCCCGGCACACCTGCGGCAGCGGCGACCTGTCTGGATGGCAACGCCCTGACCAAGCAGGGCAGAGGCCGGGAGGCCGTAGGTTATTCCATTGCAGCGTCTGTTGTGGGAACGCTTGTGGGCACGATCCTTATCTTCCTGATCCAACCCTTTGTGACTGGCATCGCCCTGAAGTTTGGTGATTGGGAGACCTTTCTGTTCTGCGTTTTCGGTCTGCTCATCTGCGGCTCTATTTCCGGCGGCAGCCGACGGCGGGGGTGGATCTCCGCCTTGGCAGGGTGCCTGCTGTCTCTGACCGGAGCGGACGGAGTGCAGTCCGTGCTGCGCTTCACCTTTGGGCGCGGAGAATTGCTGTCGGGCTTCAACAGCGTTATCGCCATGCTGGGGCTGTTTGGCCTTGGAGAGGTTCTCTACACGCTGCGCGCTCCCGAACTGGAGCGGACCGTGGAAAAGGCCGGCTTTCCACTCATCAACTGGACGGTCTTGAAAGCCAATCTCGGCAATATGCTCCGTTCCACTCTGGCGGGATTGTGGATTGGCTTCATCCCGGGCATCGGCGAGTCTGCCGCTTGCTGGTTTTCCTACGATCTTGCCAAGCGCTCCTCCAAGCAAAAAGAGAAGTTCGGCCACGGCTCCGAGGAGGGGATCATTGCGGCGGAAGTCGCCAACAATGCCTGCTCGGCCGGTGCGCTGATCCCGGCTCTGTCGCTCGGGATTCCCGGCAGTTCCACAGCGGCGATCTTTCTGTCGGCCATGTTCATCATGAATCTGCATCCCGGCCCCACGCTTCTGATCGAGTCGCCGGGCATCCTCTGCGGGCTGTGCCTGTTATTGCTGATGGCCGCAACGGCAATGGGTGTCGTCTCCTTCCTGTGTTCCAAGCTGACGATCCGCATCCTGACCATTCCCCAAAGTCTTCTGATGCCGCTGGTGGCGGTACTGTGCGCAATAGGCGCTTACAGTGCCACAGGAACACCGTTTGCCCTGATCCAGCTATCGCTTTTTGGTCTGCTGGGATATCTGATGAAACTGTATCGCTACCCGATCGCACCGTTTGTGCTGGGCCTTTTGGTGGGACCCACTGCGGACACCTCCCTGCGACGGGCGCTGATGCAGTACTCCGACAACATTTTCGGGCTGATCTGCCGTCCTTTTGGGTTGGGCTTGATGGCAGTGCTTGCACTGCTGTTTGTGCTGAGCCTGAAAAGTGAACGTGCAGTCCGCAAGCAACAATCTGCAAGCAACAACAAATAGAAAGGAAAGAAACGTTATGTCTAACAAAGCAATTTATACAGCTGCTGCCCCTTCGGCCATCGGCCCCTACTCCCAAGGGATCTCTGCCGGGGAACATGCATTCATTTCCGGTCAGTTGCCCATTGATCCCACTACCGGCGTCTTCCCCGGTGAAGACATTGCAGCGCAGACCAGACAGTCGCTCCTGAACCTGAAGGCAATCATCGAGGCCAACGGTATGACAATGGCAGACGTGGTAAAGACTACCGTGCTGCTGGCAGACATCAATGAGTTCGGTGCCATGAATGAAGTGTACGGTGAATTTTTTGCAGAGCCTTATCCGGCCCGCGCAGCCTTTCAGGTAGCAGCACTTCCAAAGAATGCAAGGGTAGAGATCGAAGCCGTCGCCGTCAAACGCTGACGGATCGCTTTGATGAAAGACAGCCGGACGGCGCACTGCATCCAAGGTGTGTTCTGTCAAACAGACAGAATAATAGGTTTATAATAGTTTTGGGGTCGGGATTTTTCCCGACCCCAGTATTTTTTAGAATTTGCTTTTTCCGCTCCGCCGTTTTGAAGCAGCCGCAGCATGTTCTGACACAAATCACATGAACCACGCACCGACCGTGCAGAAACCGTGCGCCCATGCTCTGATAAACAAAAAGGAGCTGCTGCACAAGGATAGTGAACCGCCCCAGAAATAGTAGACATGCACAAAAAGAGACTCATGTAGGGTAAACCTCAACAGGACTGACGAAGCGAAAGCGGAGGCATTCCTGTTTTTAGTTGAATGCGTTCGTGGTTATAGAAGTAGATGTAATCGTCAATCATCTTGTTGGCTTCCTCAAAAGTTTCCGGCTTGTGTCGGTAGATACACTCTACCAAGATTTTTTCAAGGCATTGGAGCAGACATCCCCGGTGCCCATCGGGTTT
>ERZ1023970.29-NODE-29-length-59154-cov-16.446556_pt1 | contig 59154 bp, 47 predicted proteins | sample MGYA00380430_ERZ1023970 | MGnify/ENA primary metagenome ERZ1023970 (study PRJEB33179, sample SAMN07449052) | human gut metagenome | biome: Human-gut; feature: Human associated habitat; material: Faeces | host: Homo sapiens | place: India:Kasaragod | collected... | reverse complement strand
CCTGAAAAAGAGCCTTTGGAATGCGGAAGAACGAAAAGAGTTCTCCGGCCTGTCCGTAAAAGTAGTCAAGGGTCATACAATTCTGTCAAGGATGAAAAAACAACGATGGTTCATTGACATGGTTGACAAATCCTCCTTATAGATAATTCGTGCAAACAAAAAGCGCAACTTCGATTTGTGAAAATCGAAATTGCGCGATGTAACTTAGCAGGGGATAAAAGTCATTTGTCGGGGTCGTTTGACCACAATTTGACCACAATAGAAACGAAACTTCTTGACATCAAACAAAACGGAATGAAAAAACAAATTTAAAAATTGGTGATATAGCGTATAGTGTGTGCTGTTTTGACCAATGTGTCCGCGAGTGGAGCACAATGGGGTTCAAGAGGCCGTGAGTTCGATTCTCGCCACTCGGACCAAACAGAAATAATCCGAACTTGTTTCCGATAGGAGATGGGTTCGGGTTATTTGTTTTCTAATGAATGCTGGACATTATCGCTTTTCTGAGCTGGTGATGTCTGGCGTTTTTTAGTGTTTCCCAATCAATTTTAATGGAATCTTTATACTTCTACAATTTTCTTTACGGCTCTTTTATCTATTCCATGCTAATCTTTATGCACACGGATAGGTAAAGGAGCTTTTATGATTCAATATCCTCGTTACAAGCGGCACCGTTTCTCTTCTTTTCAGGTCATTATTGCAGGTTTTGCGGCAGTTGATCTGGTGGGCGCGTTGCTTCTGATGCTTCCGATCGCTGCACAGCAGCGGTGCGTCACACCGTTCCATGAGGCACTGTTTACCTCCACTTCTGCCCTTTGCGTGACCGGACTGGTGGTTCAGGATACCGGCAGCTACTGGTCGGCATTCGGGCAGAGCGTGATCCTTCTTCTGATCCAGATCGGAGGATTGGGCGTCATTACGGTGGGTGCTGCCTTTGCGCTGCTTTCCGGGCGAAAGATCTCCCTCAAGCAGCGCAGCACGATGCAGGAAGCTACGGCTGCCCCACAGATGGGCGGCATCGTGCGGCTGACAGGCTTTATTCTGCGGATCACCGCCCTGTTTGAACTGGCCGGTGCTGCACTGCTGCTTCCGACATTTTGCGCCGATTATGGTTTGCGCGGGATCTGGTATGCACTGTTTCATTCCATTTCGGCGTTCTGCAATGCCGGCTTTGACCTGCTGGGAACAGAGGGGGCAAAATTTGTTTCGCTGACACAGTATGCAGACGATCCATTGCTTACTACAGTGATCGCGGCCCTGATCGTCTTTGGCGGCCTTGGCTTTCTGACATGGGAGGACATTTGTACATACCGCCTTGATTTTCACCGTTACCGGATGCAGAGCAAGGTGATCCTTGTCACAACGGCATTTCTTCTGGTACTGCCGACGCTGTACTTTTATTGCTTCGAGTTCACGGCAGGCTCTGCCCGGCAGCGCATTTTATTGTCGATGTTCCAATCCGTTACACCCCGTACTGCCGGTTTTAACACCGCTGATCTTGCTGCGATGGACAGCACTTCACAGGCATTGATGGTGGTTCTGATGCTGTTGGGCGGTTCGCCCAGCTCTACGGCAGGCGGCATGAAAACCACAACATTTGCCGTTCTGCTGGCCAATATGTGGGCGACATTCCGCCGCAGAGATGATGCCGAATTTTTCGGGCGGCGCATAGATGGCTCCGCAGTCAAGAATGCTGCCACGATCGCAGGGATGTATTTGACGCTGTTCTTCCTCGGAGACTTTGTCCTGGCTGCGGCCGAGCAGCTGCCGATGTCGGTCGGTCTGTATGAAACTGCTTCGGCTGTGGCAACGGTAGGTCTGACATTGGGCATCACGCCGCAACTGGGGATCCTTTCGCAGGGGGTGCTGATCGCACTGATGTTTTTGGGACGTGTTGGCGGATTGACGTTGATCTATGCGGCATTTGGCAGCAGCCCTGCCCACTCTCGTCTGCCGCAGGAGAAAATCGCAATCGGATAAAGGAGACAAGTATGAAATCGATTCTTTTGATCGGGCTTGGCCGTTTTGGCCGCCATATTGCGCAGGAACTGAATGAGCTGGGTCATCAGGTCATGGCCATCGACAGCAACGAAGACCGTGTGAACGCCGTGCTTTCCTATGTGACGAATGCACAGATCGGCGACAGCACCAGCGAATACTTTCTGCGTTCCCTTGGTGTCGGCAATTTTGATGTGTGTATCGTAACCATCGGCGGCAATTTTCAGAGTTCGTTGGAAACAACATCGCTGCTCAAGGAGCTGGGCGCAAAGCTTGTGGTCTCGCGTGCAGAGCGGGATGTACAAGCCAAGTTCCTGCTGCGCAACGGTGCGGATGAAGTGGTCTACCCGGAAAAGCAGCTGGCAAAGTGGGCAGCGATCCGATACAGCTCCGAACACATTCTGGATTATATCGAGTTGCAGGACGACCACGCCATCATGGAAGTGACCATTCCGCCGGAATGGATGGATCGCACGATCGGTGAGATCAATATCCGAAAAAAGTATAACATCAACATTCTTGCGCTGAAAAAAGACGGAAAGCTCGATATGAACATCACGCCGGATACGCGGCTGTGCCGGGATGAAAGCATGCTGGTTTTGGGAAAATACGCGTCGATCCAGAAGTGTTTCCGGCTCTGAAAAGATAGGACGGATCATATGGATGTCGCTTTGTTATTGATGGTTCTTGGAGTCATGTTGAGTGGTTTCCGGGCAGCAGATGCGCTGGATCACATGCGGAAGGAGATCATTCGACAGGAAGGAAAAAGACGTAGCTGGTGGTCGTGACCATCAAATTGTGCTATACTGTGGGCAAGGCAGGTGATCTTTATGAATCGGAACGACCCACCCACCGAACATATTCTGGCGTGTCTGTCGTCCTCTCCCTCCAATGCAAAGATCGTGCGGACGGCAGCAACGATGGCAAAGGCGTTCGGCGGGACCTTTACAGCTCTGTATGTCCGGACTCCGGATTCGGATCAGATGGGAAAAGAAGACCGTCGGCGCTTGCAGCAGCACATTCGTATGGCAGAGCAGGCAGGTGCCGACATTTCTACGATCTACGGGGATGACATTCCGCAGCAGATCGCAGAGTTTGCCCGCATCTCCGGCATTACAAAAATCGTGCTGGGGCGCTCCAGCGTACATCGCCGCCATTTCTGGAGTGGACCGTCACTGACTGAAAAATTGACGCTGACTGCACCCAATCTGGATATTTACATCATCCCGGATGCTTCTGCAGAGACCGGCTACGGCTCAGGACGGAAGCTGTTTACCCGTCCGCTTCTACCCTCTGTCTGTGATCTGCTGATCACCGCAGGCATCCTGAGCTGCATCACGCTCATCGGCTTCTTTTTCCTGCAGCTGGACTTTGCACGCTATAACATTATTATGCTCTATATGCTGGGGGTGCTGTTCACCGCATTGTGTACCAGCGGCTACACCTGCGGTGTGCTGGGCTCCATTGCCAGTGTTTCGCTGTACAATTTTTTCTTGACGGAACCGCGCCTGACATTCCATGCGTATGACCCCGGTTATCAGGTCACATTTGCCCTGATGCTGACCTCTGCAATCATTACCTGCACCCTGACAACGCGGCTGAAGGATCATGCAAAAATGTCTGCGCAGGCGGCATTCCGTACAAAAATACTCTTTGACACAAATCAGCTTTTACAGAGAGCAAAAAGCGAGGAAGAAATCCTCTCTCAGACAGCGTCCCAGCTGATAAAACTGCTGAACCGGAGCCTGATCGTCTACCCGGAACAAAACGGAGTTCTTGGCTCAGAACAGGTTTTTGGGGTTGATGGGGAAACGGCGCAAAACATCTTTTCTGCACCGGAAGAACGGGATGCGGCAAATTGGACATTTGCAAACAAAAAGCGTTCCGGTGCAGGCACGGATAGCTACCCGGACGCAAAGGGACTTTATCTTGCGCTTCGGACCGGAGGCGGCGTGTTTGGAGTGGTTGGGATCGACCTGTCCGAAAAACCGCTGGATGCCTTTGAAAACAGTGTGCTGCTCTCCATTCTGGGCGAAGGTGCGCTGGCCATCGAAAACCGCAGAAACGCACTGGAAAAAGAGCAGGCAACCGTGCAGGCAAAAAATGAAGAGCTGCGGGCAAACCTGCTGCGCACGATCTCCCATGACCTGCGCACTCCGCTGACCTCCATTTCCGGCAACGCCAGCAATCTGCTTTCCAACGGAGAAACGCTGGATACAGAGACCCGGAACAAGATCTGCACCGATATTTTTGACGACGCGCAATGGCTGATCGGTCTGGTGGAAAATCTGCTTTCCATCACCCGCATTGAAGATGGGCGGATGAATCTGCAGATCTCGCCGCAGCTGATGGACGAAATGATCGAAGAAGCACTGCATCATGTCAACCGGAAAAGCTGCGAACACACCATCACAACACAGTATGGGGACGAGATCCTCTTGGTCAATGTGGATGCACGGCTGATCATGCAGGTCGTTGTCAATCTGGTGGATAACGCCATCAAATACACCCCTGTGGGCTCGATCATTCAGATTTCAGCTTACCGGAAAGACCATCAGGTCGTAGTGGAAGTTGCAGATAACGGCCCCGGTATTCCGGATCGCGCAAAAGCACAGGTGTTCGAGATGTTTTATACCGGGCAGAGCCGCATCGCAGACAGCCACCGCAGCCTTGGACTGGGCTTGCCCCTCTGCCGAGCGATCCTGACGGCTCACGGCGGAACATTGACCCTGCGTGACAACATTCCCAATGGCAGTGTCTTTTCCTTTACATTGCCGCAAAGTGAGGTGAATATTCATGAATAAGCCGACCATTCTGGTCGTAGAGGATGATGTTCCTGTACGGTGTCTGATCACAACGACCCTGAAGACCCACGGCTATAAATATCTGACTGCTTCCAATGGGGAAACGGCGATCATGATGGCCACCAGCCACAACCCGGACATCATGCTGCTGGATCTTGGGCTGCCCGATATAGACGGCATCGAGGTCATCCGCAGCGTCCGCACATGGTCGAACCTGCCCATCATCGTCCTGAGTGCCCGGAGTGAGGATTCTGATAAGATCGAGGCACTGGACAACGGCGCAGACGATTATCTGACAAAGCCGTTTTCCGTGGATGAGCTGCTGGCAAGACTGCGTGTAACGCAGCGCCGATTGAATCTGCTGGCTTCTGACGGCATAAACAGCCCGGTTTTTGTCAATGGTCCTTTGAAGATCGACTTCTCGGCAGGCTGCGTCTGGTTGAGCGAGAATGAATTGCATTTGACCCCCATCGAGTACAAGCTGCTGTGCGTGCTGGCGCATAATGTGGGCAAAGTGCTGACGCATACCTCCCTCACGCAGAAAGTATGGGGCAGTACGCAGGAAAATGACATTGCTTCCTTGCGCGTTTATATGGCCTCCCTGCGCAAAAAATTGGAACGCTGCCCGGATGCACCGCATCTGATCCAGACCCATGTTGGTGTCGGATACCGGATGCTGCGCGCAGAAAACGATGAAGCATAAAAAAACAGGGTGCGCCCACCTGCTGGGTATTCGTAAAACAGTTTTCGAGAAATGACACGGCAACTGCCTGTCAGGATTGGTTACGAGTACCTGGCTAGGCCGAGGAAGCATCAAGTCCCATGTCCGCACCGTCAAGGTGTTGGGTATGGGGCTTTTTGCATTTCAGGAACGTGTACACCTCTGGAAAGGTGTAACACACTAGACTTTGTACCAAAGTTGTGTGCCAAGGGTGCTGCGCCCCTTTGGAATCCCTGCTCACATCGCCTGTGGGCGATGTGAATTCGCTGCATAGAAAGCTCTCGCAAAGGCAAACCCGGCTGTTTGCGGCGAGGGAAAGGCACTTCTGCGGAAGTGTAATAACCCACTATGACACTTTCATCCCTGCGGCCTGCAAAGTGCCGTGGGCTCTCCGAGGGGGAACGGTTGTATAAGGTACGTTTCGGGCGAATCGCTGCGTACGTGCGTACGGAAGGTTGGTACGCACGTACGCAGTAAAACAGCCAAATTCTCGTATATATGGGTGGTCATTTGACCACGAGTGTGATATACTTCACTTGGAAAACCAATTAAGGTAGCTATAATGCACAGGGATGTGCTTTATATAATAAAAGCAGGATAAAAACGCAACGCATTTCTTTCTGAGAGATGCCAGAGCTGGTAGGTAGCCCAGCCGTCTACACCGCACGGTGTAGGTAAGTAACCTTCCCCTCCGGGTTGTCCGTTCCTGTAAGGATTTATTTCAGGAGGGTTTCGTTATGGACATTGATTCTACAAAGCTGACTGTATTTTTTGAGGCTCCATTCTGGATCGGAGTATTTGAACGTATTGAGAGAAGAAAGCTTTCAGTGTGTAAAGTCGTGTTTGGTGCAGAACCAAAGGACTATGAAGTCTGGGAGTATCTGCTCAAGAATTACAGTCGGCTGCGCTTCAGTCCATCTGTTGAGACAGTTGTAAAGAAAGATTCTGTGAATCCAAAGCGATTGCAACGGCAGATCCGAAAGGAAACAGCTGCCACAGGAATCGGCACAAAATCACAGCAGGCGTTGCAAATGCAGCGAGAAGAAAACAAGCTGGTGCGAAAAGCACTTAGCCGTAAACAACGCGAAGCAGAAAAGCAGCGTCAGTTTGAACTGAAACAGCAGAAGCGAAAGGAAAAGCATCGGGGCAGATAATGCCCCTTTGCTTTTATCTGGCAGGGTTTGGGGCAGGCACGCCCCAACAAGAAGCAGTCCCAAAGGGGCAGGAAATTTTCAAGAATTGAAAATTTGTGGCCACGGGACGATTCTTGCTCTCACGAAAAACCACACTTTTTGAAAATCCGCTTTTCACAGCCAAAGGAGGATGCACCATGAAAAAAGAAATCGAAGCCTTTGTCAATGCAGCCAGTGAGCAGGAGTTGGATGCTGCATGGAACAACCTCTCGGCAGAGGAACAGCGAGTTTTCGAGCAACTCATGGAGGAAGAACCACCCGAAGATGCATTGGCATTTTTCGCACAGCTGTATGACGATACCCCGAAGGAGCAAGCCAGCGAAACCGTAAGCATCTCCGAAAATGAAATCTATTTCAAGCGGCAGCCCTTGACCGAAGAGCAGAAGAAACACAGCTCCTATGTAGATGAGAACGGCAACCTCCATGTCAAGAACCTGTCCGCTTTCTGGATTCCAGAACTGACCACCACGGAGAAAGTCGGTCACACCACCTACACCGTGACCGGCAGCTATGAGGGCAAGGAATCCTTTTTGAAGAAGCTGGAGCGCATTGTTGCCAAGAACGCCCAGCAAAAATTTGAAGATGAGGGTGCAGACGAATGACAACTGTGTCCAATTCTGCTATACTTGACCCGGTAACCAATCCTGTACCGACAGTTGCTCCACAGAGTAAGGAGGACACAACAATGTCTGGAGCAACGAATAAAATCACCGCACTTTACTGCCGACTGTCGCAAGAGGACGCACGGCTCGGCGAAAGCCTGTCCATTGAGAACCAGAAGGCCATCCTTCTGGAATACGCCAAAAAGAACCACTTCCCGAACCCGGTGTTCTTTGTGGATGATGGCTACTCCGGCACGAACTATGACCGTCCCGGCTTCCAGAGTATGCTGACTGAGATCGAAGCGGGACATATAGGAATCGTTATCACGAAGGATTTATCCCGATTGGGGCGCAATTCCGCCTTGACTGGTCTGTACACCAACTTTACCTTTCCCCAGTATGGCGTTCGCTGCATTGCCATTAATGACAATTACGACACCATTGACCCGAACAGCGTAAACAACGATTTTGCAGGCATTAAGAACTGGTTCAACGAGTTTTACGCCCGCGATACCAGCCGCAAGATTCGGGCCGTTCAGAAGGCCAAGGGAGAGCGTGGAGTACCGCTGACGGTCAATGTTCCGTACGGCTATATGAAAGACCCGGAGAACCCGAAACATTGGCTTGTTGATCCGGAAGCGGCTGCGGTCGTGAAGCGCATCTTCTCCATGTGCATGGAAGGCCGTGGCCCGACCCAAATTGCAAACCAACTGTGGGTGGACAAAGTTCTGACTCCTACCGCCTACAAGTTGAGCCATGGCCGGAGTACAAACGCACCTGCCCCGGAAGACCCTTATCGCTGGGATAAAAGAGCAGTAAGTTTGATTCTGGAACGCCGGGAGTACACTGGCTGCACAGTCAACTTCAAGACCTATACTAACTCTATCTGGGATAAAAAGAAACATCTGAATCCTGTGAAAAATCAGGCTATCTTCTCGGATGCACATGAGCGCATTATCGACGATGATGTGTTTGAAAAGGTTCAGGAGATTCGTAACCAGCGTCACCGCATGACCCGGACAGGCAAGAGCAGCATTTTCTCCGGTATGGTCTACTGTGCTGACTGCGGTTCCAAGATGCAATATGGTTCGTCTAATAACAGGGACTTCAGTCAAGACTTCTTTGACTGCTCTCTGCACAGGACGAATGGGAGCAGGTGCAAGGGACACTTCATCCGGGTAAAGGTTCTGGAAGGCCGTGTGCTGAACCATATCCAGCAGGTGACGGACTACATCCTTTGCCATGAAGACTACTTCCGCAAGGTCATGGAGGAACAGCTTCGGGTGGAAAGCAGCGAAAAGCTGACTGTCTTGAAGAAGCAGCTTGCCCGAAACGAGAAGCGAATCGCAGATCTCAAACGGCTGTTCATGAAAATCTACGAGGATAACGCCAGCGGAAAGCTGAGCGATGAACGTTTTGACATGATGAGCCAGAGTTACGATGCCGAGCAGAAGCAGCTGGAAGAGGACGTCCTCTCTATCCAGCAGGAAATCGAAGTACAGGAACAGCAAATCGAGAATATTGAAAAGTTCGTCCAGAAAGCGCACAAGTACGTCCATATTGAAGAACTCACCCCATATGCTCTCCGTGAACTGGTGTCGGCTATCTATGTGGATGCCCCGGATAAGTCCAGCGGAAAGCGGGTGCAGCACATCCATATCAAGTACGATGGGCTGGGGTACATCCCTTTGGATGAACTGGACGCAAAAGAAAAGGCGTGACCGAAGTCACGCCAAATCTTCCCCATTTAGGGAACTTTTGCAAATACTGTTTTATGGGAACTCTGCTCCCGGACGCACCCTGCCATCGCAATTCACGATTTGATTCGTTGGCAACAACCGTGAATTGCATATCGCAAATCGGTCGTTGAGAATTGCACTGCTTGTAAAACTTGCGATTAAGACCACAGACGATAGAGATATGTACAACAGGGCGTTCCCCGATGCTGGGTGTTCGTAAAACAGTTTTTGAGAACCAACACGGCAACTGCCTGGTTGGTACGCGCGTACGCGGTAAAACGGCCAAATTCTCGTATATATGGGTGGTCATTTGACCACGAGTGTGGTATACTTCACTTGGAAAACCAATTAAGGTAGATATAATGCACAGGGATGTGCTTTATATAATAAAAGCAGGATAAAAACGCAACGCATTTCTTTCTGAGAGATGCCAGAGCTGGTAGGTAGCCCAGCCGTCTACACCGCACGGTGTAGGTAAGTAACCTTCCCCTCCGGGTTGTCCGTTCCTGTAAGGATTTATTTCAGGAGGGTTTCGTTATGGACATTGATTCTACAAAGCTGACTGTATTTTTTGAGGCTCCATTCTGGATCGGAGTATTTGAACGTATTGAGAGAAGAAAGCTTTCAGTGTGTAAAGTCGTGTTTGGTGCAGAACCAAAGGACTATGAAGTCTGGGAGTATCTGCTCAAGAATTACAGTCGGCTGCGCTTCAGTCCATCTGTTGAGACAGTTGTAAAGAAAGATTCTGTGAATCCAAAGCGATTGCAACGGCAGATCCGAAAGGAAACAGCTGCCACAGGAATCGGCACAAAATCACAGCAGGCGTTGCAAATGCAGCGAGAAGAAAACAAGCTGGTGCGAAAAGCACTTAGCCGTAAACAACGCGAAGCAGAAAAGCAGCGTCAGTTTGAACTGAAACAGCAGAAGCGAAAGGAAAAGCATCGGGGCAGATAATGCCCCTTTGCTTTTATCTGGCAGGGTTTGGGGCAGGCACGCCCCAACAAGAAGCAGTCCCAAAGGGGCAAGAATTTTCGCCCGCAGATGCCGGGTCACGCCGCAGGCATTCTCCATCAGGCCCGCCAAAATCAAAGGCAGTTGCAGCAGACCGGAGCAGAGAAAGGGTAACGGATCTCATCATAAATTCCGCGCGTTATGCTTCATGCCGTTTTGACAAAGCAGGGCGTTGTCCCTGCCGCACCTGACGGCGGTATTCATTGGGGGTCAAGCCTTCCGCCTTGCGGAAGCATTGGGAAAAATAGCTGGGAGAGGAAAAGCCCATCAACTCGCTGATCTGCGCCAGACTGTAACCGGTGTTGCCCAGCATATATTTGCTTTCCTCAATGCGGCGGCGGTTCAGATAGGTGATCGGAGAGATGCCATACTCTTTTTGGAAGGTATGGGCCAGATAGTATTTGTTGATGTGGGCGATTTCAGCAAGGATATCCAGCGAGATATCTTCGCGGTAGTTGCTGTCCAGATACCGCTTGATCTCCACACACTCCCGGCTGTCGGAGCGGGGCGTTTCCTCTACCTGCAAAGAAAGCGTGGTACACCGCACCAGCCAGATGAGCAGCACTTCCAGCAGATCCTGACAGACCGTTTCGCAGCCGTCCAGACTGCGGTCTGCTTCGGCCAGCAGCATATGGAGCAGCGTCACCATCCGCTCCCGATTTTTCCGGCAGTTGAATATGGCGTAGGAAGAATCTGATTTTCCAAATAAGATCTCGATGCCAGCAACGCCCAATACAATGTATTCCAGCGGTGAAGCATTCAGGCTCAACTCGGTATGCTCTACCTGCGGATTGACGATGATCATATCATCCGGTTTGACCGGATAAAGCTGACCGCTTAAATAAAACTGACCTTCTCCGCTCAGACAGTAGAACAGCTCTGTGCAGGAATGGGTGTGGGCAGTGCTGTTCCAATCACCGCCAAATTTGCTTTTGCTGATGTACAGTAGCCGGAAGGATTCCCGTGGAGCGGGAGCATGGCGGATATCAAATCGCTCGGTACTCATAAATGGCTCCTTTTGAGGCGAAGAACAAAAAACATAAAAATAAAAGCAAGATACTAAAAACACGAGCCTAAAAACGATGCATTGTTTCGTACATTTTTTCTTATTATAGAGGCAATGAAGAAAAAATGCAAGCCCTGATTTTTGGATAGGATCAATACTTTTGCCTTTGATGGCACACAAAAATATGTCAAATCGGTTACAGATGGGGAAATATTCCAAAACACTCCGGCCAATTTTAGTGCTTTTGCCGAAAGATTTTCCCAAAAAGCAATATTTCTAAAAAACGAAACAACAAAGACCTTGTTGCGAACCGTAAAAACCTCTATATTGGAACCAGAAAAAACCACAGCCCTCTCGGGCGAAGCCTGTTTGCCCCGGCTGTGTTTTGAACGGAATCTTATGATGGAGGATACACTATGAAACGCATTTCTCGTCGCAATTTTCTGAAAGCGGCTGGCGTGGGTGCCGCTGCGCTGAGCCTGGCTGCCTGTGGTGGTGCTGCCAGCTCCACCGCGTCCAGCATGGCATCTTCTGCCGCTACTTCTTCCGCAGTGGCTGCGGACGTCACCATCAAGGTTGCTGCCATCGAGACCGGCTACGGCGCTGAGATGTGGAAAAAGGTCGCCGAGGCCTTTACCGCCCAGACCGGCATCAAGGTGGACCTGACCACCGACAAAAAGCTGGAGGACGTCATCGGCCCCTCCATGCAGGGCGGCGACTACCCCGACGTGGTCCATCTGGCCACCGGCCGTGAAGCTGCCCTGACCGAGCAGTTCATCAAGGGCAACCTGATCGCCGACATCACCGATGTGCTGAGCATGACCGTGCCCGGCGAGAGCAAGAAGGTGAGCGAGAAGATCGCCGGCGGCTTTACCGACACCTCCCTGACCAACCCCTACGGCGACGGCAAAACCTATCTGGCTCCCATGTTCTACAGCCCCTGCGGCCTGTTCTACAACGCCGGTTTCCTGAAGGAAAAGGGCTGGGACGTGCCCAAGACCTGGGACGAGATGTGGGCACTGGGCGACAAGGCTGCCGCTGAGGGCACCTACCTGTTCACCTACCCCACCACCGGCTACTTCGACGCCTTCTTCTATGCGCTGATGTACGCTGCCGGCGGCCCGGAGTTCTTCGACAAGGCCACCCACTACACCGAGGGCATCTGGGACACCCCCGAGGCAAAGACCTGCTTTGATATCGTGGCAAAGCTGGCTTCCTACACCAACCCCATCACCCCCGCACAGGCCAACGATCAGGACTTTACCCAGAACCAGCAGCTGGTGCTGGACAACAAGGCCCTGTTCATGCCCAACGGCACCTGGATCGTGGGCGAGATGGCCGAGGCTCCCCGTGCAGACGGCTTTGAGTGGGGCATGACCGCCCTGCCCGCTGTCAAGGCCGGCGGCGATAGTTACAGCTACACCTGGTTCGAGCAGGCATGGATCCCCGCCGGTGCCGAGCATCAGGATGCCGCCAAGCAGTTCGTGGCTTACCTGTACAGCGACGAAGCCTGCAAGCTGTTTGCCGAGAGCGGCGCTATCCAGCCTGTGCTGGGCATCGCCGACAGTCTGGAAGGCGACAACAAGATGTTCTACTCCATCTACGACAACGGCGCAAAGGCCGCCATGGGCAACTTTGCAGCCTTCAGTGCCATCCCCGGCGTGGAAGTGCGCACCGTGTTCTTCGACCCTGTCAACTCTCTGGTGTCCGGCAGCATGACCGAGCAGCAGTGGATCGACGGCATCAAGTCCGCCAGCGACCAGATGCGCGCCAACATCATCGAGTAATTAAGCCCTGCCCAGCGGGGGCGGTTTTTACCGCCTCCGCTTTTTTGGGCTGTACAGCACCATCAAGAAAGGAGCGGTCAATCCCCTATGAGAACGGATAAAAGCCGCAAACGGTTCGTATTCCTCTGTGTGGCACCGGCTACCATCCTGTTTTTCCTCTTTATGATCCTGCCCACCCTCAACGTGTTCCGCATGAGTTTGTATGAGCGGGGTGCCTATTCTCCCAACGAGACCTTTGTGGGGCTTAAAAACTTCCAGCATCTGCTGCAGGACGCCCAGTTCATCCGCTCCATGCAGAATATGATCCTGCTGGTGGTAACGGTCACCCTGATCACCTTCGCCTTTGCACTGGTATTTGCCGCCATCCTCACCCGGGAGAAGATCAAAGGCCAGAACTTTTTCCGCATCATCTTCTACATCCCCAACATCCTGTCGGTGGTCGTCATCTCCGGCATCTTCTCTGCCATCTATAAGCCGGAAAACGGCATGCTGAACAGCATCATCGGCCTGTTCCGCAGCATGAGCGACCCCATCCTGTGGAAGGGCGAAAAACTGGTCATCCCCTCCATCATCATTGCCATGGTGTGGCAGGCCATCGGCTACTACATGGTCATGTACATGGCCTCCATGTCTGCCGTGCCCATCAGCCTGTACGAGAGCGCCAATCTGGACGGTGCCGGGCGGCTGACCCAGTTCTTCCAGATCACCATCCCCCTCATCTGGACGAATATCCGCACCACCCTCACCTTCTTTATCATCTCCACCATCAACATGGCCTTCCTCTTCGTCAAGGCCATGACCAGCGGCGGGCCCAACGGCGCATCGGATGTGGCGCTGAGCTATATGTACAGCCAGAAAGACGCTGGCCTGTATGGTTACAGTATGGCCATCGGCGTGGTAATCTTCCTGTTCTCGTTTGCCCTGTCCGCCTGTGTCAACAAGGTCACCAACCGCGATACGCTGGAATTTTAAGGAGGGAAGAAGATGCAGAATACCACCGAAAAATCTTCCCGCTCTGCGGAAGGTCTGTACAAGTTTTTCATCTATTTTGTGCTGGTTCTGCTGGCCGTTACCATCATCGTGCCGGTGGCATGGGTGTTCATGGCCTCCATCAAGCAGAATGCAGAGTTCTACGGCAACCCCTGGGCACTGCCCGCCGGGTTCTACTGGCAGAACTTCGTCAACGCATGGAACGGCGCGAAAATGGGCGAATATATGCTCAACTCGGTCATCGTCACCGCGCTGGCGCTGGCACTGCTGCTGGTCGTTGCCCTGCCCGCCGCCTACTGCCTGTCCCGCTTCCGCTTCAAGGGGTGCAAGGTACTGAACACCCTGTTCATGGCGGGCCTGTTCATCAACGTGAACTACATCGTGGTGCCCATCTTTTTGATGCTGCGGGACAGCGATGTGTGGCTGAAAGGCCATTTCGGCAGCAGCTTTCTGCTGAACAATCTGGTGGTGCTGGCGGTGGTATACGCCGCCACCGCGCTGCCCTTTACCATCTACCTGCTGTCGGGCTACTTTGCCACCCTGCCCCACGATTTTGAGGAGGCCGCCTATATCGACGGCGCAAGCTATTTTTCCACCATGACCCGCATCATCTTCCCCATGGCAAAGCCCTCCATCATCACCATTATCCTGTTCAACTTCCTGTCCTTCTGGAACGAGTATATCATCTCCATGACCCTGATGAGTTCCACCAAGGCACCCCGCACCCTGCCGGTAGGTCTTTTGAACCTGATGCAGGCGCAGCAGAGCGCCGCCCAGTACGGTACCATGTACGCAGGCCTTGTGCTGGTGATGCTGCCCACCCTGATTTTGTACATCTGCGTGCAGCGGCAGCTGACGCAGGGCATGACCGTGGGCGGCCTGAAAGGTTAAGGTGACAGACGATGAAAGCATATTGGAAAAGCCATCCCGCCCTGCGCATGATCCTGATGCTGGTGCTGTTCGTACTGGCCCTGGTGCTGGTGGTGTCCGGCTGGAAAATGACCGGGCAGCTGGCAGGGCTTGGCATCATGCTGGTGGGCGTAGCGCTGCTGCTGGCTGTGCTGGCGCTGTATAACGCCGCCTACGATTGACCCCCTACGATTCAAAGAGAGGTAAAGGAGAGTTTCCCATGGACGAATTGAGAAAGACCGGGCGCGTGACCATTCCCACAGACCTGGACGTTGTGCCCGAAACGCTGGAGATCTTAAAAAAGTGGGGTGCTGATGCCATCCGCGACTGCGACGGCACCGACTTCCCACAGCAGCTCAAGGATGCGGACGCCAAGATCTACTCCACCTACTATACCACCCGCAAGGACAACGCATGGGCGAAGGCAAACCCGGACGAGGTACAGCAGTGCTACATCATGACCGGCTTTTACACCGCCCCCGGCGACACCGTGACCATCCCGCTGATGAAGGGCATCAGCCCGGAGCTGATGCAGGTGAACACCAACGACGACATCACCCGCTGGTGGGAGGTCATGGATCGAACCACCGGTCAGCCCGTGCCGCCGGAGCAGTGGAGCTACGCCGACGGCAGTGTGACCGTACAGGCCGTACCGTTCCATGAGTATACCGTCAGTTTTCTGGCTTACCTCATCTGGGACCCGGTGCATATGTACAACGCTACCACCAACGGCTGGACGAATTTTGAGCACCAGATCACCTTTGACGTGCGTCAGCCCAAGACCCACAAGTATTCCATGGAGCGCCTGCGCAAGTTCATTGCAGAGCACCCCTATGTGAACGTCATCCGCTACACCACCTTCTTCCACCAGTTCACCCTGATCTTCGACGAGCTGAAGCGGGAGAAATTCGTGGACTGGTATGGATACTCTGCTTCGGTCAGCCCTTATATCCTCAACCAGTTTGAGCAGGAGGTGGGCTACAAGTTCCGCCCGGAGTACATCATCGATCAGGGCTACTATAACAACCAGTACCGGGTGCCCAGCAAGGAATTCCAGGATTTTCAGGCCTTCCAGCGCCGCGAGGTGGCAAAGCTTGCCAAGGAGATGGTGGACATCACCCACGCGTGCGGGTGCGAAGCCATGATGTTCCTCGGCGATCACTGGATCGGCACCGAACCCTTCATGCCGGAGTTCAAGACCATCGGACTGGATGCCGTAGTGGGCAGCGTGGGCAACGGCTCCACCCTGCGCCTGATCTCTGACATTGAGGGCGTGAAGTACACCGAGGGCCGTTTCCTGCCGTACTTCTTCCCCGACACCTTCCACGAGGGTGGCGACCCGGTGCGGGAAGCCAAGGAGAACTGGGTCACAGCCCGCCGCGCTATCCTGCGCAAGCCCATCGACCGCATCGGCTATGGCGGCTATCTGAAACTGGCCTTGCAGTTCCCGGAGTTCGTGGACTACGTGGAGAGCGTCTGCAACGAGTTCCGCGAGCTGTACGAGAACATCAAGGACACCACACCCTACTGTGTCAAGCGAGTGGCAGTGCTGAACTGTTGGGGTAAAATGCGGGCTTGGGGCTGTCACATGGTGCATCACGCCCTCTATTACAAGCAGAACTATAGCTATGCCGGTGTCATTGAGATGCTGTCCGGTGCGCCCTTTGATGTGAAGTTTATCAGCTTTGAGGATATCAAGAACGACCCGCATCTGCTGGATTCGTTGGATGTCATTATCAATGTCGGCGATGCCGACACCGCACACACCGGCGGCATCTGGTGGGAAGACCCGGAGATCTCCTCCGCTATCCGCAAGTTCGTCTGGAACGGCGGCGGCTTTATCGGCGTGGGTGAGCCTTCCGGTCACCCGTATCAGGGCCACATTCTCCAGCTTGCCAGCGTGCTGGGCGTGGAGGAAGAAAACGGCTTCACCCTCAACTACGACAAGTACAACTGGGAAGAACACCCGGACCATTTCATTCTGCAGGATGCCGACCGGCCCATCGACTTTGGGGAGGGCAAGAAGAATATTTATGCGCTGGAAGGCACCGAAGTGCTGGTGCAGCGAAACAAAGAAGTGCAGATGGCGGCACACGACTTCGGCAAGGGGCGCGCCGTGTACATCAGCGGTGTGCCGTACAGCTTTGCCAACAGCCGCACCCTTTACCGCGCTATCCTGTGGAGTGCCCACAGCGAGGAGGAACTGCATACATGGTTCAGCTCCAATTATAATGTAGAAGTTCACGCCTACGTCAAGAACGGCAAGTATTGTGTGGTGAACAACACGTACGAGCCGCAGGACACCACCGTTTACACCACAGACGGCAGCAGCTTTGCTCTGCATCTGGATGCCAACGAGATCAAGTGGTATGAGATCTAAGTTCTCCTTTTCATAAACAAACACAACGGGCGGCTCTGTTACCAGAGCCGCCCGTTGTGTTTGCTGTATCTGCCGATAACTCAACCTGTGTCAATCGAACGCCGCAATGGAGATGGCTGGAAACGCAGAAATTCAGTAATGCGAGCGCAATAGACCTGCAAAAAAAAAAAAACTGCCCGTGCGAGTATGGGTAAGATGGTGAAGCACTTGCTGAAAAAATTTAAGTATCCACCGGGGCGGAAAAAGTTTGCGTTTGCGAAGCAACGAAAGCCCCAGTGGGGCTTTTGAGCAACAGAACGGTCTTGTGCAAGCAAGATGGAGGGACCTTGCCCCGACAAGTTCGGATTTGTCCAGCTCTGCTGGACCAGAGCTCTTCAGCCTCTCGACTGAAGAGCTTTTTGTTATATCTGAAACTTTTGCAAACAACAGAGCCGCAGTCTTTTGTAAGACTGCGGCTCTGTTTTATACTGCTTTATTTGCCCTCTGCGCGGAGCTTCGCGTCCTTTTCCAGCAGGGGCTTGAGGTATTGGCCGGTAAAGCTGCCTGGCACCTCGGCCACCTGCTCCGGCGTACCCTCGGCAACGATGAGGCCGCCGGCACTGCCGCCCTCGGGGCCGAGGTCGATGATGTGGTCGGCGCACTTGATGAGGTCGAGGTTGTGTTCGATGACGATAACGGTGTTGCCTGCATCCACCAGCTTCTGCAGCACCTCGATGAGGCGGTGGACATCAGCCATGTGGAGGCCGGTAGTCGGCTCGTCGAGGATATACACGGTCTTCCCCGTGCTGCGACGGGCCAGCTCGTTGGCCAGCTTGACACGCTGCGCCTCGCCGCCCGAAAGGGTCGTGGCGCTCTGCCCCAGCGTGACATACCCCAGGCCCACGTCCAACAGCGTCTGCAGCTTGCGGGCGATCTTCGGCTGGTTGGCGAAGAAGACGACCGCCTCTTCCACGGTCATGTTCAGCACGTCAGAGATGGTCTTTTCCTTATACTTGACTTCCAGCGTCTCGCGGTTGTAGCGTGCGCCCTTGCAGACCTCGCAGGGGACGTAGACGTCCGGCAGGAAGTGCATCTCGATTTGGAGGATGCCGTTGCCCTCGCAAGCCTCGCAGCGGCCGCCCCGGACGTTAAAGCTGAACCGTCCCGGGCCGTAGCCCCGCATTTTGGCGTCCTGCGTCTGGGAGAAGACGGTGCGGATGTCGTTGAACACGCCGGTATAGGTGGCGGGGTTGGAGCGGGGCGTGCGGCCGATGGGCTGCTGGTCGATGCCGATGACCTTATCCACGAACTCGAGGCCCTCTACCCCATCGCACCTGCCAGCGCGGGAGCGGGCGCCGTTCAGCTCACAGGCGAGGGTCTTGTACAAGATCTCGTTGATGAGGCTCGACTTGCCCGAGCCGGAGATGCCCGTCACGCAGATGAATTCGCCCAGCGGGAATTTTACGTCGATGTTGCGCAGATTGTTTTCGCGCGCACCCTTCACCGTGAGGAAATTGCCGTTGCCGGGGCGGCGGGTCTGCGGCACCTCGATGCGCTTGCGGCCCGACAGATAGTCGCCGGTGATGCTGCGCTTGGCCTTGCAGATGTCCTTGACGGAGCCTGCGGCCACGATCTCGCCGCCGTGGACGCCCGCGCCCGGGCCGACGTCCACGATATAATCGGCGCTGCGCATGGTATCCTCGTCGTGCTCGACCACGATGACCGTATTGCCGAGGTCGCGGAGATTTTTCAGCGTTGCGATGAGTTTATCGTTGTCGCGCTGGTGCAGGCCGATGGACGGCTCATCCAGCACGTACAGCACACCCGACAGAGCGCTTCCGATTTGGGTGGTCAGGCGGATGCGCTGGCTCTCGCCGCCGGACAGGGTGCCTGCCGACCGGGCCAGTGTGAGGTAATCGAGGCCCACGCTCTGCAAAAACTGCAGGCGGTTCTTGATCTCCTTCATGATCTGGCCGCCGATCTGCTTCTGCTTTTCGGTCAGGTTCGGCTCATTGTCGGCGATGAATTTCAGCTCGTCCCGAATCGACATTTCACAGAAATCGCTGATGTTTTTGCCGCCGATGGTCACAGCCAGCACCACCGGTTTCAGGCGCTTGCCATGGCAGTCGGGACACTCGACGCCCGACATGAAGCTGCCGATCTCCTCCTTCATCCACTCGCTGTTCGTCTCCCGGAAGCGGCGCTCGAGGTTTTCGACGATGCCCTCAAAGGTATTATAATAGACGCCGCTGCCGAACTCATTCGTGCGGTGCATCTCGATTTTTTCTTCGTTGGTGCCGTAGAGCAGGGCGTTGACGGCCTCGGTGCTCATCTCTTTGATGGGCGTGTCCAGCGTAAAGCCGTATTTTTTGCCCAGTCCCAGATAATACATCTCGGCTACGGAGCCTTCGGCGTAGTACCAGCCGCTGGCCTTGACAGCCCCCTCCCGAATCGAGAGGTCCCGGTTGGGCAGGATGCGCTCTTCGTCCACCCGCATGAAGGTGCCGAGGCCGGTACACTTCTCGCAGGCACCCAGAGGGTTATTGAAGGAGAAGAGCCGGGGCGACAAATCGCTGATGGAGATGCCGTGCTCAGGGCAGGCGAAATTCTGGCTGAAGGTCATGCACTCGCCGCCGATGACATCCACCTCAGCCACGCCGTCGGTAAGGGCAAGCGCCGTTTCCAGCGAGTCAGCCAGACGGCCGCGGATGCCCTTGCGCATGGCAAGACGGTCAACGACGATCTCCACGGTGTGCTTGATGTTCTTTTCCAGCGCGATCTCCTCGTCGAGGTCGTACATGTTACCGTCGATTTTCACGCGGGCGTAACCGGCGCGGCGAGCGGCGTCCAGCTCTTTCTGCTGGGTGCCTTTGCGCTGACGGACGACAGGCGCGAGGACCTGGAACTTCGTCCCCTCTTCCAGCTTGAGCACAGCGTCCACCATCTCATCCACGCTCTGCTGGCTGATGACCCGCCCACACACCGGGCAGTGCGGCACGCCCACGCGGGCGTACAAAAGGCGCAGATAATCGTAAATTTCCGTCACGGTACCCACGGTGGAGCGGGGGTTGTGGCTGGTAGTCTTCTGGTCGATGGAAATGGCCGGAGACAGGCCGGTGATCTCGTCCACATCGGGCTTGTCCATCCGGCCAAGGAACATCCGGGCGTAGCTGGACAGGCTCTCGACATAGCGGCGCTGGCCGTCGGCGTAGATGGTGTCGAAGGCAAGGCTCGACTTGCCCGAGCCGGACAGGCCGGTCATAACGATGAATTTTTCACGCGGGAGGGTCAGATTCACGTTTTTCAGGTTGTGCTCCCGCGCACCCTTGATGACTATTTTATCGTTTGCCAAGGTACTTTCTCCCTCTTCTCTGTGTCTGTGCATGGTTCTGCTTCCGCTCCGTCTCTGCCGAGGAATCCACAGTGGGGTTCTCGCCCCGGCGCAGGCGGTCGATCTGGTCGCGCAGGAAGGCCGCATGCTCAAATTCCAGCAGCTTGGCAGCTTCCTTCATCTCCCGGGTCAGGCGGTCAATGGCGGCTTCGCGCTCGAGCTTGCCCATCCGCCGGGTGTTCATCCTGGCATTCTCAGCCTTGTCGCTGATCTCAATCGAATCCGGGATGGCTTTGACGATGGTCTTCGGCACGATGCCGTGCTCAGCGTTGTAGGCCATCTGGATGGCGCGGCGGCGCTCTGTCTCGGTGATGGCGCGGTCCATGCTGTCCGTCACCTCATCGGCGTACATGATGACCAGACCTTCCGCGTTGCGGGCGGCGCGGCCGATGGTCTGAATGAGGCTCGTCTCGCTGCGGAGGAAGCCCTCTTTGTCGGCGTCGAGGATGGCCACAAGGCTGACCTCGGGCAGGTCGAGGCCCTCACGCAGCAGGTTGATGCCCACCACCACGTCGATGGTGCCGAGGCGGAGGTCTTTGATGATCTCCATCCGCTCGAAGGTGTCCACCTCGTGGTGCATATACTTGACCTTTATCCCCTGTTCGGTAAAGTAATCCGTCAGATCTTCGGCCATTTTCTTGGTCAGCGTCGTGACCAGGACGCGCTCATGCCGCTCGATGCGAGCGTTTATCTCGCCCAGAAGGTCCGTCACCTGCCCCTCTACGGGGCGCACCGAGATGAGCGGGTCCAGCAGACCAGTGGGCCGGATGACCTGCTGGGCCACCTGGGTGCTGTTCTTCCGCTCGTACTCGCCGGGGGTAGCCGAGACGAATATCATCTGGTTGAGCTTGGATTCCACTTCCTCGAACTTGAGGGGGCGGTTGTCAAAGGCCGACGGCAGGCGGAAACCGTACTCCACCAGCGTCTTTTTGCGGGCGTAGTCGCCACCGTACATGGCCCGCACCTGCGGCAGGGTGACATGGCTCTCGTCTACGAAGAGCAGGAAGTCGTCCGGGAAATAGTCAAGCAGAGTCGTGGGCATACTGCCCGGCGCACGGCCCGACAGAACGGCAGAATAGTTCTCGATGCCCTTGCAGATGCCCACTTCCGTCAGCATCTCAATGTCGTAGTTCGTCCGCTGCTGGATGCGCTGGGCCTCGATGAGCTTGCCTTCCGAGGTGAACTGCTTCACCTGCGCGTCGCACTCGGCGCGAATCTTTTCAATGGCGGCAGCCTTTTTGTCGGCGCTGACGATGTAGTGGCTGGCCGGGAAGATGGCAACATGCTTGACCACGTTCTGCTTTGCACCCGTGAGGGGGTTGAACTCGGTAATGCGGTCGATCTCGTCGCCGAAGAACTCCACCCGGATGGCCAGCTCGCTCATATAAGCCAGATAGATGTCCACGATGTCGCCGTGGACGCGGAACTTATTGCGGATGAAATTGACATCGTTGCGCTCATATTGCAGTGTCACCAGCTTTTCGCACAGCTCGTCCCGCTCCATCTGCATCCCGGGCCGCAGGCTGATGACCATGCTGCGATAGTCGATGGGGTCGCCCAGCGAGTAGATGCAGGACACCGACGCGACGATGATGACGTCCCGCCGCTCCGAGAGCGCCGCCGTGGCCGAGTGGCGCAGGCGGTCTATCTCGTCGTTGATGGCGCTGTCCTTTTCGATATAGGTATCGGTGCTGGGGATATAGGCCTCCGGCTGGTAGTAGTCGTAGTAGGAGACGAAATATTCCACGGCGTTGTCCGGGAAAAACGAGCGGAACTCGGTGCAGAGCTGGGCGGCCAGCGTCTTGTTGTGGGCCAGCACCAGCGTCGGGCGGTTGCACTGGGCGATGACGTTCGCCATCGTGAAGGTCTTGCCGCTGCCGGTGACGCCCAACAGGGTCTGGCAGCGGTCGCCCCGCTCTACCCCCTCTACCAGCTGTGCGATGGCCTGCGGCTGGTCGCCCGTGGGGGCGTAGGACGACACCAGATGGAATTTTTCCTCTGCCACAAAAAGCCCTCCTTTTCAAAACTACGATTAGTTGTATCTCTCGCAGCCATTATACCACAATTATTTTATAATGTAAATCATTCTCTTCCATATGGGCGTAGCATTGCGCCGGTCTCGAAGTCGTAGAACGGCAGGCGGTTGGATTCCCGCATGGAGAAGTAGTCGTTTTCGGCGAGGATGATGTGGTCCCGCAGGCGTATCTTGACCAGCCCCAGCGCACGGACGATGTTCTCGGTGGCGGCGAGGTCTTCGCGGGAGGGCAGCGGCACACCGTTGGGGTGGTTGTGGCAGAGCACGACGCTTTCCGTCCCGCCCCGAAGCGCCGCCGAGACGACGTCCTTCACCTCGAGGCTCACCATCCGGCTGTTCCCCTCTTTCAGCCAGTACACGCTCTTTACCCGGCTGCGGCTGTCCAGCGAAAGGAGCAGGGCTTTCTCCTGTTTTGCCCCGGCAAAGCGGGGTTTCAGGTAAGCCGCCAGCCGCTCAGTAGTCGTCAATGCACCTTCGGTGCTGGTGCGGCTGTGCTCGTAGTACCGGCTCACCTCGGGCAGGAGATGCAGCATCCGGGCGCTGGCCGGGCCGACGCCCGGCACACGGCAGAGCTCTTCTTCGCCGGCTTCCAGCACACCGGCAAAGCTGCCGAACCGCTCCAGCAGCGCGTGGGCGATGCCGTTGGTATCCCGGCGGGCGTTGGTGATGTAGAGCAGATATTCCAGTGCCTCGTGGGGTGCAAGGCTTTCCAGCCCGTACTGCTCCACCCGGGCGCGCATCCGCTGCCGGTGACCCTCGTGGCTTATGTTCTGTCCTGCCATAGCTGCGCTCCTTTGTTTGTAGTCGTTTCTTTTATAGTACCCCATTTTCGGCAAAAGACAAGAGCCGACAGAAAATATTCTGCGTTGACTTCATGGGGAGAGTAGATTATTATAAAGTAGAAAGAACACTTTTCGGTACGCCAGAGCCTCCCCTCGATAGGGGAGGTGGCATTGCGAAGCAATGACGGAGAGGTTTCATTCCTACGGCAAAGCCATCCTTCGTACAACCTCTCAGTCTCGTCGCAAGCTCCTCGCCAGCTCCCCTTGTAGGGGAGCCTTTGGCAAAAAGGCAAGCAGAATCTTTCCAGAAAAGCAAAAAGGATATACTTTTATGAAACAATACACTGCCACCGCCAACGACGAGGGTGTCCGCCTCTCCCGCTTTGTCCAGAGCGTGACCCGCGACTTCCCTACCAGCCTTTTATACAAGAGCTTCCGCAACAAGCGCATCAAGGTCAACGGCAAAAAGGGTGTACCCGAAGACCGCCTCAAGGCCGGCGACCTCATCGAGCTCTACATCAACGACGAATTTTTCCCGCCTGAGGGTGCAAAGCCGACCCGCAAGCCCGCCCCCAAAAAGCAGCAGAACCAGCCCAAGGTGACGGTCATCTACGAGGACGAGAACATTGCCGTCCTCTATAAGCCCACCCACCTGCTCTGCCACAGCGACCGCACCGGCGACGCAAACCTTGTGGACGCCTTCACCCAGTATCTGGCCCAGAAGGGCGAGTACGACCCCCAGGGCGAGAACCGCTTCAAGCCCGGCATCTGCAACCGCCTCGACCGCGGCACTGAGGGCCTCGTCATCGCGGCCAAGAGCTACGCCGCCCTCCGGGACATGAACGAGATCATCCGCACCGACCTGCTCAAGAAGGAATACTACACCATCACGGTGGGCATCCCCCAGAGCGGGCGCTTCACTGCATGGTGGGAGCACGACGAGAAGAACAATAAGGTGAGCATCCACGCCCACCAGTCCCAGGACGAGCGCCGCAAGCAGATCATCACCGATGTGGACGTGCTGCGGACGGCTGGCCCCTTCGCCCTCTGCCGCATCGGCCTCATCACCGGCCGCACTCACCAGATACGCGCCCATCTGGCCTATCTGGGCAAGCCGGTGCTGGGCGACATCAAATACGGCAACCGCAAGATGAATGAGCGCACCGGCACCAGGACGCAGGCCCTCTGCGCCGTCCGCATCAGCTTCCTCGACATCCCTGAGGAAAATACCCTCCACTACCTCTCCGGCAAGGTCATCAAGCTGAAAGAGCCGCAGATCGTAAAGCAGTTCGACACGCTGGATAAAAATAAGCAGGCCCCCGCCGAGGAGAAGTAAGATGGAAAAAGTCGATAGGACCCACTGGGAGCGGGCTGAATTGTTCGAGTTTTTCTCCGCTGTTTCCCACCCTTTTTACAGTGTCACCTTCCGGGTGGATGTAACAAACCTTTACCGCTATGTCAAGGAGCGGCATTTGTCGTTTTATTACGCTATGGGGTATCTCGTGACGGACGCCGTCAACAGCGTGAAGAATTTCCGCTACGCCATCCGGGACGGCGAGGTGTGGCTGCTGGATGAGCGCATTCCCAGTCTGACCGACCTGAAACCCGGCAGTGAGCAGTTTCACATCGTCACCCTGCCAAAAGTCGGTGGCATTGCGGAGTTCTGTGCCTCCGCACAGACGAGAAGCGCTGCCCAGAAGACCCTTCTTGACCAGGACGAAGAGAACGACAACCTCATCTATATCTCCTGCACACCGTGGTTTGATTTGACCGGCTGCACCAACGAGCGGGATTTTGACCGGGACGACAACATCCCCCGCATCACATGGGGCAGATATGGCGAGGAAAATGGCCGCAAGAAATTGGGGATGTCGGTGGAGGTCAATCACCGCTTCATCGACGGTCTCCATCTGGGGAAATTCTACGAGAAACTACAGGCCGACATCGACGCACTATAAGGAGGCATTCTGATGTATCCTGACCGCAAGACCGCCGAAGCCCTTTTAGCCGAAGCTGAGCCCCACAACCCCGGCCCCTGGGGCGACCACAGCCGCATAGCAGCCCACTGCGCCGAGGCCATCGCCCGCGCCTGCGGGCTGGACGCAGACAAGGCCTATGTGCTGGGGCTGCTCCACGACATCGGGCGGCGGTACGGCAAGCGGCACCTCGGCCATGTCGTAGACGGCTACCGCTACATGCTCTCGCTGGGGTACGACGAGGTGGCGCGGGTCTGCCTGAGTCATTCCTTCAATAACCAGTCGCTGGCCGACTATGTAGGCAGGCGTGACACGACGCCCGAAGAAACGAAAATCATTGCCGACGGACTGGACGGCATGGCCTACGACGAGTACGACAGACTCATCCAGCTCTGCGACTCGCTGGCCGGGGCCGACGGTGTCATGGACATCATTGAGCGGATGGAGGACGTCCGCCGCCGCTACGGCGATTATCCGCAGAACAAGTGGGACATCAACCTCGCCATCAAGGCACATTTTGAGGCGCTTGCCGGGCGTGACATCTACGACATCGTGGGCCAGCCCACGGCCCGCAGGTAAGTCTCTCCCCTCTTTTTGCATTGGAGGTATCATATCATGCTCAAGCCCCGCATCATCTTTTTTGACATCGACGGCACCCTCATCGACATGGAGAAAAAGCGTATTACTGAGCGAACACTGGACGCTCTGCGCCGCTTACAGCAAAACGGCATCCTGCTGGCCGTCGCCACCGGGCGTTCTCCGCTCATTGTGCCGAAATTCGACGGCGTGGAGTTCGATGTCTTTCTCACCTACAACGGCTCCTACTGCTACGACCGTCACGGAGATATTTTTGTCAGCCCCATCCCGCCGCAGGATGTGCAGACGCTGATCCAAAACGCCGCAGCGCTTGGTCGTCCGGTGTCGGTTGCAGGACGGACGCAGCTGCTCTCCAACGGCACAGACGACGATCTGACGGCATATTACGCCATCGGCGGACGAGCGCCGGTCATTTCCGATAAGTTCGACGAAGTCTCCCGAGGTGAAGTTTTCCAGCTGCTGATGGGCTGCCGCGAAAGCGACTGGCCCGCCATCCTCAAAGGCACGAGCGGTGCAAAAATCGCCGCCTGGTGGGACAGGGCGGTGGACATCATCCCCATCTCCGGCGGAAAAGGAGCAGGTATCCGGAAAGTTCTGGCCTATTACGGCCTGACGCCCGAGGATGCAATGGCTTTCGGCGACGGCAACAACGATATAGAAATGTTTCAGGCTGTCGGTCACAGCGTCGCCATGGGCAACGCCTCTGCCGATTTGAAAGCCATCGCCAGCGAGGTCTGCGGCACCTGTGCAGAGGACGGTATTTACCACTACTGCAAAGAAAATGGTTTGATTTAGGAAAACAAAAAGAGGCCGCTGTGTTCAACCTCTCCGTCACGGCTTCGCCGTGCCGCCTCCCCTATCGAGGGGAGGCTTTGGCATGGCAGAAAGCCCAATCTCTTCGCCAGAGGCTCCCTCGGTAGGGGAGCTGTCGAACGAAGTGAGACTGAGAGGCTGCTTTTACAGCGGCCTCTTATTTTTTGCTATTTACTTTTCTTCTCGTTCCGCCTTTTCGGCCTCCTGCTGCCGGCGCAGCTTTTTGATGCGCTTTTTCTCGCTCTCGACGCGGGGCCAGGGCCACGAGAAGCCCTCGTTCTCCTTGCACCAGCGGGTCAGCGGGTAGAACGCAAACGCCAGCCCGAACAGGTACAGCAGGACGTACAGCAGACCCGAAAGCGTTACCAGCGCGTCCAGCGCCCCGATGAGCGCCATGATGAAGCCAGCTTTCAGGAAAAACAGGCCGTTCTGGCGGCAGTACTCGGGGAAATTTTCGGCCTTGACGGCCTGACGGCCCTGATCGCCCCAGACCCGTGGATTTTTCATGACCGAATAGCCGTAAAAGACCAGCATCAGGCCACAGGTGAGTTGGAATCCAAAAAACATCTGCGTCGTTCCTCGCTTTATTCTGGTGTGATGGAGTCAGAAGCGTGCTCAGTCGTCGTTGTACTCGCCCAGCAGCGGCTTCATGAAGGGCAGGAAGTCCAGCGTTGCAAAGTAGTCGCGGGGAGTCTCGGCACGGCGGATGAGGCGGTGAGTGCCGTCCTCGCAGAGCAGGACCTCGGCGCTGCGCAGCTTGCCGTTGTAGTTGTAGCCCATGGCAGAGCCGTGCGCACCGGTGTCGTGGATATACACGATGTCGCCGATGTCGATTTTGGGCAGCATACGGTCGATGGCAAACTTGTCGTTGTTCTCGCACAGACCGCCGACCACATCGTACTTGTGGTCGTGGGGTGCGTCTTCCTTGCCCAGCACGGTGATGTGGTGGTAAGCGCCGTACATGGCGGGGCGCATCAGGTTGGCCGCGCAGGCATCCAGACCGATGTATTCCTTATAGATGTGCTTCTCGTGGATGGCAGTAGCCACCAGAGCGCCGTAGGGGCCGGTGGTGAAGCGGCCCATCTCGGTGAAGATGGAGACATCGCCCATGCCGGCGGGAACCAGAATTTCTTCAAACTTCTTGCGGACGCCCTCGCCGATGGCCATGATGTCGTTCTCCGTCTGCTCGGGGCGGTACGGGATGCCGACGCCGCCGGACAGGTTGATGTAGGCGATATGCACGCCGGTGGCCTTCTGGACGCGGACAGCCAGCTGGAAGAGGATGCCTGCCAGCTCAGGATAATAGGCGTCAGAGATGGTGTTGGAGGCGAGGAAGGCGTGGATGCCAAAGTTCTTGGCACCCTTTGCGGCCAGCTTCTTGTAGCTGTCGATCATCTGCTCCTCGGTCATGCCGTACTTGGCGTCGCCGGGCTTGTCCATGACCTGGAAGCCCTCTTTGCTCTCGCCCAGCTGGAAGGTGCCGCCCGGATTGTAGCGGCAGAAGATGTTCTCCGGCACACCGGCCACCCGGTCGAGGAAGTCCACCATCGTGGCGTCGTCGAGGTTGATATAAGCGCCCAGCTCGTACGCCTTCTTCATGTCCTCCACAGGGGTCTGGTTGGAGGAGAACATGATGTCGCTGCCGCTGAAGCCGCACACTTCGCTGAGCATCAGCTCGGTCAGAGAGGAGCAGTCCACGCCGCAGCCCTCTTCCTTCAGGATCTGGAGGATGACGGGGTTCGGCAGAGCCTTGACCGCAAAATACTCGCGGAAGCCCTTGTTCCAGCTGAATGCCTTGTTGATGCGGCGGGCGTTCTCGCGGATGCCCTTCTCGTCATAGACGTGGAAGGGGGTGGGTACGTCCTGAATGATGTCCTGAGCCATCGACTCAGTCAAAAACGGTTTCTTTTCCATGATTGTACATCCCTCTCATATATTTTTACACAGCAAAGGTGCCGTGCAGCCAGCGGTTTTACAGCTTGAGGTTCTCGCGGGTGGGGGTAAAGGTAGGCACCATTTTGGCCAACTGCTCCACCACGCTGTCGTCGTTGTGCTCAGCGGCGACGGCCAGCTCCTGAAGCTGCTGGTAGAACTCGCCCAGGTCGATGTTCCGGGGCGGAGCCACAAAGATCTTATTGTGGACGGTGCGGCGCATCTTGTCCTGCTCCTCGTCCATCATCAGCTCTTCGTAGAGTTTTTCGCCGGGGCGCAGACCCACGATCTTAATATCCATGTTCACGCCCGGCTCATAGCCGTAGAAGCGGATGAGCTGTTTTGCAAGGTCCATGATCTTGACCGGCTCGCCCATGTCCAGCACATAGATGCTGCCGCTCTCGGCCAGCGCACCGGCCTGCAGCACCAGCTGTGCCGCCTCCGGGATGGTCATAAAGTAGCGCTCGATGTTGGCATCGGTGAGGGTGACGGGGCCGCCCTTTTTGATCTGCGCCTCAAACAGCGGGATGACGCTGCCGTGGCTGCCCAGCACATTGCCGAAGCGGACGGCGACGCACTTCATGTCGGTGTTGCCTGCGAAGGTCTGAATGAGCATCTCACACAGGCGCTTGGTGCAGCCCATGACGCTGGTGGGGTTGACGGCCTTATCGGTGGAGAGCTGCACCAGCCGCTCCACACCGTGTTCGCTGGCACTGGTGAGAAGGTTCTTGGTGCCAAAGACATTGTTCTTGACAGCCTCGGCGGGGCTGATCTCCATCAGCGGGACGTGCTTGTGGGCGGCGGCATGGAACACCACCGTCGGGTGGTACGTCTCAAATACCTCGTCCAGACGGGCCTTGTCCCGGATGGAGCCGACCAGCACCGTGACCGGCACATCACGGCCATACTTCTGCTGCAGTTCCATCAGCAGTTCATAGGCGCAGTTCTCATAAATATCGAAGATAAGCAGTTTTGCAGGCTTGAAGCGCATGACCTGACGGCAGAGCTCGCTGCCGATGCTGCCGCCGCCGCCCGTCACCAGAACGGTCTTGCCGGTGAGGTAGCCGGAAATTTTCTCCGTGTCCAGTGTGACTTCCTCACGGGAGAGGAAATCGGCGGTGTTCAGCTCACGGAACGCCCCCTGCTGAGGTGCGCCTGCACCCACCAGCTGGGGGTCGCTGAGCATCTGCACGGCGCAGTGGGTGGAGACGCAGAGGTCGATGACGTGGTTCAGGCGGTTTCCCTTCAGGGTCGGGATCGCCACGATGATGGTATGGATGTTGTAGCGGGTACACAGGTCGGGAATTTCTTCCAGTGTGCCGCGCACCGGGACACCGTGGATGGTCTGGCCCAGCTTGTTGGGGTCATCGTCCACGGCCACAATGACATGGCCGTAGCCGGTGTTGGTCTTGCAGACATTGATGGCCCACGCACCGGCCTCGCCCGCACCCACGATCATGACGGGGCGGTTGGGGTCCTTGCTGGTGTTGCCGCGCAGACGCTCGCCCAGCGGGTGGTTCAGGAAGAGCCGCCAGGCCAGACGGCTCCCGCCGATGAACAGGAAAATGAGCACCGCCGCCATGGCGTTGGCCGAGTTGAAGAGCACGCCGTGGATGAAGCATCGGTTGACCAGATAGACGATGCCCGTCGGGACGGCGATCATCCCGGCCAGACGGATGAGGTCACGCTCCCCGGCGTACTTCCAAAGGATGGTGTAGAGCCGCCCGGCCAGAAAGCTGAGCAGGTAGACCGCCACGATCCAGGGCAGATTCGCGTAGAGCAGGGCGCGGTTGTGGGGCCACCAGGAGGCCTCGACAGCACCGTCTGCGCGCAGCAGCAGGGCGAAATAAAAGCTGAAGGCTACGATGGCTCCGTCCAGCGCCACCAGCAGAGCCCGGCGGGCCAGTACCTGCAGCAGATTTGTTTTCTTTTCCTTCACAGCATATCCTCTTTTGCATCGGGGGCCGGCATCCGAAGATGTCAGCTGCCGTTTTTCATTTCAAGGGCCTATCACCCCATAATATCTTTAGTATTATACTCGATTCTCTCCCCCGTGTCCAGCTATTTTACTTTTTGGACATTTTTCTTATGCCGCCTCTCCCCTGCCGCCACGGCCCGCAGCTCTTCGCCGAGGCCCAGCGGCCACGCCGCCGCAAAGCAGACCGCAGCCATCCCCGCGCCGCCCAGCGCTACCGCCGCCAGCTGCAAGGGGGCTCCGCCGGTGAGCCAGTCCGCTAAAAGATGCCGCAGGGCCAGCCCGGCCCCGGCGCTGACGGCCCCCGCAAAGCCCGGCGCGCCCAGCCACCGCCACAGACGCAGCGGAAGGCCGCAGCTGGACAGCAGCCGCCCCGTGTTGGCGGTGCAGGTGTAGAAGCTGGACAGCAAGATCACAAAAAGAAAGCCCTTCATCCCGAAGCGGGGCAGCAGGAGCAGCACGCCCGCAATGCGGAGGCAGGAGTCCCACATGCTATAGCGGAAAACGGCTTTCTGTTCCCCTACCCCCTTCATGGCGCCGTCCACCATGCTCTCGAGGTACATCAGCGGCATGGCCGGGCCGAGGATGACGAGGTAGCTGCCCGCCTCGGCACTGCCGTAGAGGGCTTCGGCCAGCGGCTGACCCCACACCCAGAACGCCGCTCCTGCCAGCGCCGAGAAATAGCCGGTGAGACGGAGCATCCTGTCGATGAGAGCCGCCAGCCGCCCGCTCTGGCCCCGGAGGTGGGCCTGAGTGATCTCGGGCATCAGCAGGACGGAAAGGCTCCCCAGCAGTCCGAAGGGAAAGGTCAGCAGAGGCAGGGCCATCCCCTTGAGGCTGCCGTACTGGGCCACGGCTTCGGCACGCCCGCCGGAAAATTGCAGACAGACTGCCAGGCAGGCCGGCACCAGCATATTCTCCGCGGTGTGGAGAGCGCTGGCGAGACAACGGCCTCCCTCCACCGGCCAGAGGATGTCCCAGAGGCGCTTTCCCGGCTCCTGCGGGCGGCAGGCAGGCCGCGCGCCGAAGCAGCGGCGGGCCTCTTTGCGGTAAAAAAGTACCATCAGCCCGGTGCTGACGGCCTCGCTGACCGCCGTTGCCCCCAGCACTGCCGTGCAGCGCCCGCCCACGTCCCAGCCGAGGACATCGGCCCGCTCCAGCGCAAAGTAGACGATGCCGATGCGGACGGTCTGCTCAGCCAGCTGGCTCAGGACGTTTGGCTCCACCTGCCGCCGGGCGATGAAAAAGCCCCGCAGTACCGACGACACCGCCATCCACGGCAGGCCCAGCGACGAGACACGCAGTGCCCCCGCCGCCCGGACATCACCCAGCCACCATTTTGCGGCGAGGCCCGCCAGCCCGAACTGCGCCGCCAGCGCCAGCACGCCCAGCCCGGCCCCCGCCAGCAGGAGACGGTGAAGCATCCCCCGGGCCTCCGCCGGGCTGCGGGCCAGCTCTTCGGCCATCAGGCGGGTGGCCGCCACCGAGACGCCCGCCGTCGCCAGCGTGACGAAGAGCGAATAGACCGCCAGCACCAGCTGGTACAGTCCCATCCCCTCGCCGCCCAGAGCGTTCGCCAGCCAGATGCGCAGCCCCATGCCCGCCAGACGGAGCAGGACGTCCGCCCCGGTCATCAGGGCCGCGTTTTTCAGATAGCTCTGCCGCACAGCGCACCCCTCCCTTTCCCCAGTGTATCTTTTTATAGATATGTAAGCTGCTCTGAGAAATATGAGCGGGGCCGTGGGTTGTTTCTTTCCCAGTTTTATGATATGATATATATCGTATCTGGCGGGAATGTTCCGCCAGACCGGATCTAAGAATGCAAGGAGGAAGCGCACCCCGGTACCACGGCCGTGCGCAACGAGACAATGAGCGAAGAATGTACCCATGACTGCTCCAACTGCGGGGCAGCGTGTTCTTCCCGCGATGCTGCGCCCCAGCATGACGCACCCAACCCCAATAGCAGCGTCAAGAAGGTCATCGGCGTCGTATCCGGCAAGGGCGGCGTCGGCAAGAGCATGACCAGCGCCCTGCTGGCCTGTGCAATGGCACGCCGCGGCTACCACTGCGGCATCCTCGACGCCGACATCACCGGCCCGTCCATCCCCAAGCTGTTCGGCATCCATGGCCGCGCCATGGCCGACGACAAGGGCTGCTGGCCCATCCAGAGCCGGATGGGCATCGACGTCATGAGCATCAACCTGCTGGTGGAGAACGAGGAAGACCCCGTTGTCTGGCGCGGCCCCGTCATCGCCGGTGCGGTCAAGCAGTTCTGGACCGATGTGGTCTGGAAAGACGTCGATTTCCTGTTCGTGGATATGCCTCCGGGAACCGGTGACGTCCCCCTGACCGTCTTCCAGAGCCTGCCCGTGGACGGCATCGTCGTCGTGGCAAGCCCGCAGGAGCTGGTGAGCATGATCGTGGCCAAGGCCGTGAACATGGCCGAGATGATGAAGGTGCCGATGCTGGGCATCGTCGAGAACATGAGCTATATCGTCTGCCCCGACTGCGGCAAGCACATCAACGTGTTCGGCGACAGCCATGTGGACGAGGTGGCCGCAAAGCATCACCTGCCCGTTCTGGCCAAATGCCCCATCGACCCGCAGCTGGCTGCGCTGTCCGACGCCGGCATGATCGAGACCTACGGCGGACAGTTCCTCGAGGGTGCCGCTGACGCCTGCGAGAAGCTGCTGAAGTAAGATTTTTCCTCCCTGCACCGGCCCGGAAAGGGCAGTGCAGGGATTTTTTGTTTCTTTACAAAAGCAGGTTTTATCGCTGTTTTTGATGTGTCCCGTCTTTTTCGTGAAGTGCATTCATCTTTTCCATTGTATTTTGAAAGATTTTCCGGTTTTTGCGGAGCGGGCCATCTTGTAAATCGGCAGATAAAGCTTTATAATAGCAAAGTGGCCAGAGGCTTATCAGCCCCGCCGTGGGAAACGGGAAAGACGGAGCCTCCACACAATAGAGATAAGGGAAAAGGAGAATATCATTATGCTGACGAATGAATATCTGAAGCGTGTCTACGAGGGCCTGGAAAAGCGCAATGGCAACGAGCCCGAGTTCCTGCAGGCTGTCCGCGAGGTGCTGGAGAGCATCCAGCCCGTCGTGGAGAAGCATCCCGAGTACGAGAAGGCCGGCCTCATCGAGCGCATGGTCGAGCCTGAGCGCATCATCACCTTCCGTGTACCCTGGGTCGATGACCAGGGCAAGGTCCAGGTGAACCGCGGCTACCGCGTCCAGTTCAACAGCGCCATCGGCCCCTACAAGGGCGGCCTGCGCTTCCATCCTTCTGTCAATCAGGGCATCCTGAAGTTCCTCGGCTTCGAGCAGATCTTCAAGAACAGCCTGACCACCCTGCCCATGGGCGGCGGCAAGGGCGGCTCCGACTTCGACCCCCACGGCAAGAGCGACATGGAAGTCATGCGCTTCTGCCAGAGCTTTATGACCGAGCTGTACCGCCACATCGGCCAGTTCGTGGACTGCCCCGCCGGTGATATTGGCGTCGGCGGCCGCGAGGTCGGCTATATGTTCGGCCAGTACAAGCGCCTGACCAACAGCTTCCAGGGCGGTATGCTCACCGGCAAGGGCCTGACCTTCGGCGGTTCTCTGGCCCGTACCGAGGCTACCGGCTACGGCCTGTGCTACTTCACCGCCGAGGCTCTGAAGTGCATGCGCGGCGACAGCTTCGAGGGCAAGACCGTGGTCATCTCCGGCTCCGGCAATGTCGCAATCTACGCCTGTGAGAAGGCCACCCAGCTGGGTGCCAAGGTCGTCACCATGTCCGACTCCAACGGCTATGTCTACGACCCCAACGGCATCGACCTGGCCTACGTCAAGGACCTGAAGGAAGTCCGCCGCGGCCGCATCAAGGAGTATGCCGAGACCCACAAGGATGCGACCTACGTTGCCGACTGCTCCAAGGTCTGGACTGTCCCCTGCGACATCGCCCTGCCCTGCGCTACCCAGAACGAGATCAACAAGGAGTCCGCAGAGGCTCTGGTGAAGGGCGGCTGCACCGTGGTCTGCGAGGGCGCCAACATGCCCAGCACTCCCGAGGCCATCGAGGTCTACCTGTCCAACGGCATCCTGTACGGACCCGCAAAGGCTTCCAACGCCGGCGGCGTGGCCACCTCCGGTCTGGAGATGAGCCAGAACTCCGAGCGTCTGAGCTGGAGCTTCGAAGAGGTCGATGCAAAGCTGAAGGGCATCATGGAGGGCATCTTCCACGCTTCCTACGATGCATCCGTGGCCGCCGGCTCCGAGGGCAACCTGATGGTCGGTGCAAACTGCGCCGGCTTCCTGAAGGTCGCTACCGCCATGATGGCTCAGGGCATCACCTACTAAGCTTTTTCTGATCTGCAAGGGCCGCATCCGCGAGGGTGCGGCTTTTTTTGGGTTTGCCCCGCCTGCCTGCATAACCGTCTGCCGCCCCGCTCATACTCCTTTCATCAAACGAAAAGAGGTTTTTGCATGGACGAAATGATGTTCTGTTATCAATGCGAGCAGGCGGCAAACTGCACGGCCTGCACCGGAAAAGCGGGTGTCTGCGGCAAATCAGCCGAGACAGCCGACGCGCAGGACAAGCTCACCGGAGCACTCATCGGCTTTGCCACCCTGCTGCTGGACATCGGCAGGCCCATCCAGCCGCCGCAGGCACTCCTGCTGACGGAAGGATTGTTCACCACCATCACCAATGTTAATTTCGACCCCCAGACGGTGGCGCAGCTGACCGATAAGGTCTGGAAGGCTAGGCAGGAAGCCTTTGCCTCGGCCAGCCCTGCACCTGCACCAGTGTCCGACTACGATATGCAGAAGCTGTGGCAGGAGCCGGACCCCGACCGGAAGAGCCTGTGCTCCTTTGTCCTCTTTGGGCTGCGCGGCATGGCAGCTTACTCCTACCACGCGCGGGTGCTGGGCTATACCGATGGCGAGATCGACCTGTTTTTCTGCACGGCGCTGCGGGCCATCGCACAGGAGCGGGACAAGGACAAGCTCTTCCAGCTGGTGGAGGACACCGGGCGGATGGCCTACCGGGTCATGGCTGAGCTGGACAAGGCCAACACCGGCGCGTTTGGCGACCCGGAGCCGGTGGAGGTGTCCCTGACCATCGAGAAAGGGCCTTTCATCGTCATCTCCGGCCACGACCTCTACGACGCCAAGTGCCTGTTGGAGCAGACCGAGGGCAAGGGCATCAATGTCTACACCCACTCCGAGATGCTGCCTGCCCACGGCTACCCGGAGCTGAAAAAGCGCTTTCCTCATCTGAAGGGCAACTTTGGCACCGCATGGCAGAACCAGCAGCGGGAGTTTGAGGACATCCCTGCACCGGTGCTCTTCACCACCAACTGCATCATGCCCCTCCGGCCCAGCTATGCTGACCGGGTATTCACCACCTCTGTCGTCTCCTATCCCGGTGTCACCCACATCGGGGAGGACCGGGATTTTTCGCCGGTCATCGCCAAGGCGCTTGAGCTGGGCGGCTACCCGGAGGACACCCTCATCCCGGGCATGAACGGCGGCAGTGTGGTCACCACCGGCTTTGCCCACCATGCCGTACTGAGCCATGCGGAGGAGATCGTCCAAGCCGTCCACGAGGGTGCCATCCGGCACTTTTTCCTCATCGGCGGCTGCGACGGCACCCGCCCCTCCCGCCGGTACTACACGGATTTTGCCAAGCTGACCCCGCCCGACACCGTCATCCTGACGCTGGCCTGCGGCAAGTTCCGGCTCAACGACCTGCCGCTGGGTACGGTGGCGGGTCTGCCCCGCATCCTCGATGTGGGCCAGTGCAACGACGCCTACAGTGCCATCCGGATCGCGCTGGGTCTGGCCGAAGCTTTTGACTGCTCGGTCAACGAGCTGCCCCTCTCCATCATCCTCTGCTGGTTCGAGCAGAAGGCGGTCTGTGTGCTGATGGCCCTGCTGGCGCTGGGCATCCGGGGCATCCGTCTCGGCCCCACCCTGCCCGCCTTCCTCTCCCCCGGGGTGGCCGCTGTTTTGCAGGAGAAGTATGACCTCCGGCCCATCACCACGCCGGAGGAGGATCTTGCCGCCTGTCTGGGCCGGCACTGAGCCGGAAAAGGCATACTATTCCCTGCTCTGCGTGTCTGTTTTTCACAAGAAGAACCGTCGCCGTGTACCCACATTTGGTGCAGCTGTCACTTGAATCTTTTTCAGCACCTTTGTATAATATTCTTGTTATCCGGAACAAGGGCGTTCCAGATGAGTCTTCGCCGACCCATCTGAGACGCCTTTTCTGTTATGCCATATAAGAGAGACGCTGCGGAATGTGCCGCAGCATTGCCAGGATATTCTCCGGAAAATCGAAAAAAGGATAGGAAAGTCTATGGAAAATTTCACGGAGCAAAAAGGGCCTCTGGGCCTCTATGACCCCCGGTTCGAGCACGACGCCTGCGGCATCGGTGCCGTCGTGGACATCAAGGGCCGCAAGAGCCACCAGACCGTCAGCGACGCGCTGTCCATCGTGGAGCGCCTTGAGCACCGCGCCGGCAAGGACGCCGAGGGCAAGACCGGCGACGGCGTGGGCATCATGCTGCAGATCAGCCACCGCTTCTTTGCCAAGGTGGCCGACGAGCTGAACATCAGCCTTGGCAACGAGCGCGAATACGGCGTTGGTATGTTTTTCTTCCCCCAGAACGAGCATCTGCGCGCTCAGGCCATGAAGCTTTTTGAGCTTGTCACCCGCAAAGAGGGCCTCGAGTTTCTGGCATGGCGCGAAGTGCCTGTAGACCCCGACGCCGTGGGCCAGAAAGCCCGCGACTGTATGCCCGCCATCTGGCAGTGCTTCATCAAAAAGCCCGCCAAGGTGAGCAAGGGCATCGACTTTGACCGCAAGCTCTACATCGTCCGCCGGGTCTTCGAGCAGGCCAGCAACGGCACCTATGTCCCCAGCCTGTCCAGCCGCACCATCGTGTACAAGGGCATGTTCCTCGTCCACGACCTGCGCCAGTTCTACCTCGATCTGCAGGACGAGGACTATGAATCCGCCATCGGCATGGTCCACAGCCGCTTTTCCACCAACACCAACCCCAGCTGGATGCGCGCCCACCCCAACCGCTTCATCCTCCACAACGGCGAGATCAACACCATCAAGGGCAACACCGACGCCATGCTGGCCCGTGAAGAGACCATCTCCTCCCCCATCATGAAGGAGGACATGAACAAGATCCTGCCCATCATCAACACCTCCGGCTCCGACTCCGCCATGCTGGACAATGCCCTCGAGTTCATGGTGATGAACGGCATGGACCTGCCGCTGGCCGTCATGATCACCATCCCGGAGCCATGGGAGAACAACAAGCACATCAGCCAGAAAAAGCGGGACTTCTACCAGTATTACGCCACCATGCTGGAGCCCTGGGACGGCCCTGCCGCCATCCTCTTCTCCGACGGCGACGTGGTGGGCGCTGTGCTGGACCGCAACGGTCTGCGCCCCAGCCGCTACTACATCACCAAAGACGGCAGGATGATCCTCTCCTCCGAGGTGGGCGTGCTGCCCTGTGAGCCGGAGAACATTCTGGTCAAAGACCGTCTCCGCCCCGGCAAGATGCTGCTGGTGAACACCGTCAAGGGCGAAGTTGTGGACGACGAGAAGCTGAAGGAATACTACGCCAGCCGTGAGCCGTACGGCGAGTGGATCGACCGCAACCTCGTCCAGCTGAAGGACCTCAAGATCCCCAACATCAAGACCCCCAGCTACACCGGCGACGACCTGCTGCGCCTGCAGAAGGTGTTCGGCTACAAGTATGAGGACATCAGCACCCTCATCCTGCCCATGGCACGTCAGGGCGCAGAGCCCTCCGGCGCAATGGGTACCGATACCCCGCTTGCCGTCCTCAGCGGCCGGCACCCGCCGCTCTTCAATTATTTCAAGCAGCGCTTTGCACAGGTGACGAACCCGCCCATCGACGCCATCCGCGAGAAGGTCGTCACCTCCACCAGCGTCTATGTGGGCGCACACGGCAACCTGCTGGAGGACAAGCCCGAAAACTGCAAGGTGCTCAAGGTCAACAATCCCATCCTCACGTCCACGGACCTTCTCCGCATCAAGTACATGAACGTCCCGGGCTTCAAAGTCTCCACGGTCTCCATCAACTACTACAAGAACACCAGCCTCGAAAAGGCCATCGACCGCGTCTTCCTGGAGGTCGATCGCGCTTATAAAGAGGGTGCCAACATCATCATCCTGTCCGACCGGGACATTGACGAGTACCATGTGGCCATCCCCAGCCTGCTGGCGGTTTCTGCCGTGTCCCAGTATCTCATCCGCACCAAGAAGAGCACCGCGCTGGCTCTTATCCTCGAGAGCGCAGAGCCCCATGAAGTACATCACTTTGCCGCTCTGCTGGGCTACGGTGCCTGCGCCGTCAACCCCTATCTGGCCCATGAGACCATCGGCCAGCTCATCGACGACGGCCTGCTGGACAAAGATTATTACGCCGCTGTGGACGACTACAACAAGGCTGTGCTGGGCGGCATCGTGAAGATCGCCTCCAAGATGGGCATCTCCACCATCCAGAGCTACCAGAGCAGCCAGATCTTCGAGGCCGTCGGCATCTCCAAGGACGTCATCGACAAGTATTTCACCGGCACGGTGAGCCGTGTGGGCGGCATCGGCCTCGAGGACATTCAGGCTGACGTGGAGGCCCTGCACAACGCAGCCTTCGACCCGCTGGGCCTTGACATCAACATGCAGCTGGAAGACGGCGGCGCCCACAAGTTCCGCAGCGGCAAGGAAGAGCACCTCTTCAACCCCCAGACCATCCACCTGTTCCAGAAAGCCTGCTTCACCGGTGACTATGATACCTTCAAGCAGTTCACCCACACCGTGGACAATATGGGCCAGAACGGCGTCCATCTGCGCAGTCTGCTGGACTTCAGCTATGCCCCCGACGGCGGCATCCCGCTGGACGAGGTGGAGCCGGTGAGCTCCATCGTCAAGCGGTTCAAGGCCGCTGCCATGAGCTACGGCGCGCTGAGCAGCGAGGCCCACGAGACCATCGCCATCGCACTGAACCGCCTCGGCGGCCGGAGCAACACCGGCGAGGGCGGTGAGCCCGAAGAGCGCTACCACAGCGAGAGCAATTCCAAGATAAAGCAGGTGGCTTCCGCCCGCTTCGGCGTCACCAGCAAGTATCTGGTGAGCGCGGAAGAGATCCAAATCAAGCTGGCACAGGGCGCAAAGCCCGGCGAGGGCGGCAATCTGCCCGGCGCAAAAGTGTACCCGTGGATCGCCAAGACCCGCCACAGCACTACCGGTGTCGGCCTCATCTCTCCCCCGCCGCACCACGACATCTACTCCATCGAAGACCTTGCAGAGCTTATCTACGACCTCAAGAATGCCAACCGCCACGCCAACATCAACGTCAAGCTGGTCAGTGAGGCCGGCGTCGGCACCATCGCTGCCGGTGTCGCCAAGGGCGGCGCACAGGTCATCCTCGTCTCCGGCTACGACGGCGGCACGGGCGCAGCGCCCCGCAACTCCATCAAAGATGCCGGTCTGCCCTGGGAGCTTGGCATCGCCGAGACCCACCAGACCCTTATCCTCAACGGTCTGCGCACCCGTGTGCGCATCGAGAGCGATTCCAAGCTGCTCTCCGGCCGCGATGTGGCCATCAGCTGTATGCTGGGCGCTGAGGAGTTCGGCTTCGGCACCTCTCTGCTGATGACCATGGGCTGCGTCATGATGCGTGTCTGCAACCTCGACACCTGCCCCATGGGCATCTGCACCCAGAACCCCGAGCTGCGCAAGCACTTCCACGGCAAGCCCGAGTATATCATCAACTACCTGACCTTCGTGGCGCAGGAGCTGCGCGAATACATGGCAAAGCTGGGCATCCGTACCATCGACGAGCTGGTGGGCCGCACCGACCTGCTCCATGTCAAGTCTGCCCCTGCCGACAGCCGGATGTCCAAGATGGACCTCGACTGCATCCTGCACAACCCCGCCATCGTCAACAGCAATGTCCACTTCCAGAAGGAAGACACCTACGACTTCCATCTGGAGGACACTCTGGACATGAAGGTGCTGATGAAGAAATTCAAGCTCAGCAGCAAGACCCCCCAGAGCGTGAAGCTGGATGTCTCCAACACCGACCGCGCCTTTGGTGCCATCTTCGGCAGCGAGATCACCCGCAAGTACGGCAGCGACCTGCCCGATGACGTCTACACCGTCCACTGCACCGGTGCAGGCGGCCAGAGCTTCGGCGCATTCATTCCCAAGGGCCTGACGCTGGAGCTGACCGGCGACTGCAACGACTACATGGGCAAGGGCCTCTCCGGCGGCAAGCTCGTCGTCCGCCCGCCCGAGGACATCACCTTCAAGCCCGAAGAGAACATCATCATCGGCAACGTGGCGCTCTACGGTGCCACCAGCGGCAAAGCCTTTGTTTCCGGTGTGGCCGGTGAGCGCTTCTGCGTCCGCAACTCGGGCGCTGTGGCCGTCGTCGAGGGCGTGGGCGACCACGGCTGCGAGTACATGACCGGCGGCACCGTCGTCGTTCTGGGCCAGACCGGCAAGAACTTTGCGGCCGGCATGACCGGCGGCATCGCCTATGTTCTGGATGAGAACTGGGACTTCTACCAGCGGGTGAACAAGGAGACCGTCAGCCTCGAGCCGGTGGAGCACAAGTACGACGTCGCCACCCTGAAAGAGCTCATCCGGGAGCACGTCGAGCTGACCGACTCGCCCCGCGGCAAGGAGATCCTGGACGATTTCAGCGAGTTCCTGCCCAAGTTCAAGAAAGTCCTCCCCTACGATTACGACCATATGTTGCGAGTCATCGCCTCGATGGAAGAGCGCGGACTCGACGGCGAGCAGGCGCAGATCGAAGCATTCTACGCCGTGCAGAAGAACAAGTAAGGAGGGGAACATCATGGCAAAACTCACTGGTTTTATGGATTACACGCGCAAGACCAGCACGGATGTTCCGCCGCTGGAGCGCATTGAAAACTTTAACGAATTTCACATCTGGCTCTCCCGGGAGGAGCAGCAGACCCAGGCAGCCCGCTGCATGGACTGCGGCGTCCCCTTCTGCCAGGCGGGCATGATGATCGGCGGCATGGCCTCCGGCTGTCCGCTGAACAACCTCATCCCCGAGTGGAACGATTTGGTCTATCAGGGCAGGTGGGAGCTGGCGCTCCGCCGCCTGCGCGCCACCAACCGTTTCCCGGAGTTCACGAGCCGGGTCTGCCCTGCCCTGTGTGAGGCCGCCTGCACCTGCGGCGACGTCACCGGCAGCAGCGTCACCGTCCGGGAGAACGAACACGCCATCGTGGAGACGGGCTACGCCAAGGGCTGGCTCCACGCCGCCCCGCCTCCGGCCCGCACCGGCAAGAGCGTGGCCGTCATCGGCAGCGGCCCGTCGGGCCTGTCGGTGGCCGAATACCTCAACATCCGGGGCCATGCCGTCACCGTCTTCGAGCGTGCTGACCGGGTGGGCGGTCTGCTGATGTACGGCATCCCCAACATGAAGCTGGACAAATCCGTCATCGAGCGCCGCATCAAGATCATGCAGGCCGAGGGCGTCGAGTTCCGCACCAACATGGATGTGGGCGGGGCTGTGGATGCCGCTGAGATCTTGAACAGCTATGACGCCATCGTGCTCTGCTGCGGTGCCAAGAAAGCCCGCGATCTGAATGTCCCGGGCCGCGACGCGAAGGGAGTTTACCTCGCGGTAGACTACCTCACCAGCGTGACCAGGAGCCTGCTGGACAGCAAGTTTGCCGACGGCAGGGCCATCAACGCGGCAGGCAGGAATGTCCTCGTCATCGGCGGCGGCGACACCGGCAACGACTGTCAGGGTACCGCCCTGCGGCAGGGCTGCACCGACCTCGTGGCACTGGAAATGATGCCCCAGCCCCCGAAAGAGCGGGCCGCGAATAACCCCTGGCCCGAGTGGCCCAAGGTGCTGAAGGTGGACTACGGCCAGACCGAGTGCCTCGCCAAGTTCGGCAAAGACCCCCGCGTCTACCAGACCACCGTCAAAGAGTTTTTGAAGGACGACGCCGGCAGCCTGACCGGCGCGGTCATCTCCTATCTCAAGCCCCAGCGTGACCCCGACACCGGCCGTACCAGCATGGTACCCACCGGCGAAGAGTTCACCTACGACTGCCAGCTGGCCTTTATCGCCGCCGGTTTCGTGGGCTGCGAGGACTATGTGGCCGAGGCGTTCGGCGTGGAGCGGAACGCCCGGGGCAATGTGGCCGACCACGGCTTCCGCACCAATGTAGACAAGGTCTTTGTCTGCGGCGATATGCGCCGGGGGCAGAGTCTTGTGGTCTGGGGCCTGCGGGAGGGCCGCGACTGCGCCGCCGAGGTGGACCGCTATCTGATGGGTTACACCAACCTGTGACCCCCTCCCCCTATTTATGACATTCTCTTTCCTATCCTAAACAGAAACGGGAGCTTTCCTTTACCGGGAGGCTCCCGTTTCTGCATTTCGGGGCTTTTATTTTCACAAAATTCTCACGGTTAGCATTTCCTACCCACTTGAAACAGATACCCCCAAGTGGTAAAATCAGAGTATCGGAAGATTTACCCCCACAGGGTACGTTTCCTCTTCACACTGATACACCCGGAAAGGAGTTATCTGCTATGACTGATGCTGAAAAAAAGCCCTGCTGCGCCGCTGAGCCTGCCGAAAAGGACACTGCCCCCTCCTGCTGCCGCCACAAGGACCGTACCCCTGAGGAGTACCGCGCCCTCGCCAACCGGCTGAGCCGCATCGAGGGCCAGGTGCGCGGCATCCGCGCGATGCTGGACAAGGACGTCTACTGCGCCGATATTCTGGTGCAGGTGGCTGCGGTGAACGCTGCACTGAACGGCTTTTCCAAAGAGCTGCTGAGCCAGCACGTCCGCACCTGCGTGGCCGACGATTTGAGAGCCGGCGGGACGCAGAAGCTGGACGAACTGCTGCAGCTGCTGCCCCGGCTCATGAAATGATCCCGTTCCGGGCATCCTATAAGAGGGAAAGGAATCCGCAATGGAACAATACAATGTCACGGGCATGAGCTGCGCGGCCTGCTCTGCCCGGGTAGAAAAGGCCGTGAAGAAGGTGCCGGGCGTCACGAGCTGCTCGGTGAGCCTTCTGACAAACTCCATGGGCGTGGAAGGCACAGCCTCCCCTGCCGCCATCCTCTCGGCTGTGCAGGAGGCAGGCTACGGCGCAAGCCCGAAGAATGCCTCCGCCAGTAAGGCTTCGGACGCCAGCGCCGCCCTCGATGCACTGGCTGACCGCGAGACACCGAAGCTCAAGCGCCGCCTCATCGCCTCGCTGGGCTTCCTGCTGGTGCTGATGTACTTCTCCATGGGCCACATGATGTGGGGCTGGCCCCTGCCCCACTGGTTCGACGGCAACCACGTCGCCATGGGCCTTGTCCAGCTGCTGCTGGCGGGCATCGTCATGGTCATCAATCAGAAGTTCTTCATCAACGGCTTCAAGGGCCTCATCCACGGCGCACCCAACATGGATACGCTGGTGGCCCTCGGCTCCATGGCAAGCTTCGTGTGGAGCACTTACGCCCTCTTCGCCATGACCCGCGCCCAGGTGGACGGCAACGACGAGCTCGTCATGCACTATATGATGGAGTTCTACTTCGAGTCTGCCGCCATGATCCTGACCCTCATCACGGTGGGCAAGATGCTGGAAGCCCGCTCCAAGGGCAAGACCACCGACGCCCTCAAGAGCCTGATGAAGCTGGCCCCCAAGACCGCTACGCTGGTGCGGGACGGCGCGGAAGTGACCGTGGCCATCGCCGACGTGCAGAAGGGCGACGTCTTTGTGGTCCGCCCCGGCGAGAATATCCCGGTGGACGGCGTGGTGCTGGAAGGCACCAGCGCAGTCAACGAGAGCGCCCTGACCGGCGAGAGCATCCCGGTGGACAAGGCCGTCGGCGACAAAGTCAGCGCCGCCACCACCAACCAATCGGGCTTCCTCCGCTGCGAGGCCACCCGCGTGGGCGAGGATACCACGCTGGCTCAGATCATCAAGATGGTCAGCGATGCCGCCGCCACCAAAGCTCCTATCGCCAAAATCGCCGACACCGTGTCGGGCTTCTTCGTCCCGGCGGTCATCTCCATTGCCGTCGTCACCACCATCGTCTGGCTGCTTCTGGGCCATGAGCTGGGCTATGCGCTGGCCCGCGGCATCTCCGTGCTGGTCATCAGCTGCCCCTGCGCACTGGGCCTTGCAACGCCTGTGGCTATTATGGTGGGCAATGGCCTCGGCGCCAAGAACGGCATCCTCTTCAAGACTGCCGCCTCGCTGGAGGCCGCAGGCCGCACCCAGATCGTGGCGCTGGACAAGACCGGCACCATCACCGAGGGCGCGCCCCGCGTCACCGACCTGCTGCCCGCCGAGGGCGTCACCGAGACGGAGCTGCTGACGCTGGCCGCCGCGCTGGAAAGCCGCAGCGAGCACCCTCTGGCAAAGGCTGTTCTTGCCGACGCCGAGGCAAAGGCCATCACTCCCCCGGAAGTCACTGACTTCGCGGCCCTGCCGGGCAACGGTCTGGCGGCCAAGCTGGACGGCATGGACATCTATGCCGGCAATGCCGCCTTCATCCAGACCAAGCTCACCCTGCCCGCCGCACTGGCACAGCAGGCTGAAAAGCTGGCCGCCGAGGGCAAGACTCCCCTCTTCTTCGGCGGCGCAGGCCGTCTGCTGGGCGTTATCGCCGTGGCCGACACCATCAAGGAGGACAGCCCCGAAGCCATCCGTCAGCTGCAGAACATGGGCATCCGGGTCGTGATGCTCACCGGCGACAACCAGCGCACCGCCGACGCCATCGGCAGGCAGGCGGGCGTGGACGAGGTCATCGCGGGCGTCCTGCCCGACGGCAAGGAGGCCGTCATCCGCCAGCTGCAGGCCAGCGGCAAGGTGGCCATGGTGGGCGACGGCATCAACGACGCCCCCGCCCTCACCCGTGCCGACACCGGCATTGCCATCGGCGCAGGCACCGACGTGGCCATTGACGCCGCCGACGTCGTGCTGATGAACTCGAAGCTCTCGGACGTGCCTGCAGCCATCCGCCTCAGCCGCGCCACCCTGCGGAACATCCACGAGAACCTGTTCTGGGCGTTCATCTACAACATCATCGGCATCCCGCTGGCGGCTGGTCTGTTCATCCCCTTCGGCCTGACCCTGAACCCCATGTTCGGTGCTGCTGCCATGAGCCTGTCCAGCTTCTGCGTCGTGAGCAACGCCCTGCGGCTCAACCTGTTCGATTTGCACAGCACCAGGCACGACCACAAAATCGCTTCTCCCGCCGCTGCCCCGGTGCAGTCTGCGGCTGAAAATAACAAAAAATCGGACGCCGAAGCGTCCGAAGTCAAAACGGAGGATCATACCATGAAGAAGACCCTGAAAGTGGAAGGCATGATGTGCGGCCACTGCGAAGCCCGCGTGAAGAAGGCTCTGGAAGCCCTGCCCGAGGTGGATGAGGCTGTCGTGAGCCACGAGGCCGGCACCGCCATCGTCACCCTGAACGCCGCGGTCGCCGACGACGTGCTCAAGAACGCCGTCGAGGCACAGGACTACAAGGTCACCGGCATCCAGTAAGCTGTAGGATGCAGAAAAGCCAGCGCACGGAATGTGCGCTGGCTTTTGTTGTTGCTGTAAGCCTCTCCCCTTGGGAGAGGTGTCACCGAAGGTGACGGAGAGGGCAAGCCCGGTATATAAGAGTTTCCGCACCGCGATAAGCAGGCTCTTTTTCAGAGCGATGCTATCGCCGCGCCTGCGATTTTCCGTCGGCATCCTTACCCTCTCAGGCGCTTGCGCGCCAGCTCTCCCAAAGGGAGAGCCTGAAAGAGGTTACGGAGTCAGACGGTTGGGGCCGCGGAACAGGAACTCGGCGTCCTTGATGGACTGGCCGCAGAGCAGCATGGTCAGACGGTCGATACCCAGACCGAAGCCGCCGTGCGGGGGGCAGCCGTACCGGAAGAACTCCAGATAGAACTTGACGTCATCGGCCAGGCCCTTCTCCTCTGCCTGCTTCTTCAGCACGTCGTAGCGATGCTCACGCTGTGCGCCGGTGGTGATCTCCACGCCGCGCCAGATGAGGTCGTAGCCCTGCGGCACGCCGTTCTCGTCGCGCATATGGTAGAAAGCACGCTTCTCGGCGGAGTAGTCGGTGATGAACAGGAACTCGTGGCCGTAGTGCTTCTTGACCCAGTCGTAGCTCAGGCGCTCGGCCTCGGTGGTCAGGTCGCCCTTCTCGCTCTCATCGACCGTGTAGCCGAACTCCTCTTCCAGACCCTTGTACAGGTCGGCCAGCTTGACCACAGGGAACGGAGTGGTGGGGACGACGACTTCCAGACCAAACAGCTCCTTGATCTGCTCGCCGTACTGCTCCTTGACGGCCTTCAGGCCGGCAGTCAGAAGCTCTTCCTCCATCTTCATGACGTCCTTGTAGGAGGTGATGTAGCTGAACTCGAGGTCAAAGCCGGAGAACTCGGTGGAGTGCTTGTTGGTGTAGCTCTTCTCCGCGCGGAAGACGGGGCCGGTCTCAAAGATGCGCTCGAAGCCGGCGGCCATGGCCATCTGCTTATAGAACTGAGGGCTCTGGGCCAGATAGGCGTTGCGGTCGAAGTAGTCCACCTTGAACACCTCAGAGCCGCTCTCGCTGGCGGCAGCGATGAGCTTCGGGGTGTGGATCTCGATGAAGCTGCGCTCGAGCAGGAACTGACGCATGGCGTTGACGAAGCAGCTCTGTGCCTTGAACATCAGCTGGTTCTCATCGGTGCGCAGGTCGATCCAGCGGTAGTCGATGCGCTGGTCGATGCTGGAACGCTCCACAGCCTTCTTCTTCTTGGTGGCGGCGATCTCCTTGCGGACGATGGGCAGCGCGTCGGCGATGCTCTCGATCTCGATGGCCTCGGGGATCATCTCGATGCCGCCCATCTTGACATAGTCGTTCTCCATCACCTTGCCGGTGACGGTGATGACAGAGTCCGGGGTCAGCTTGTCGATGGTGTCCACCAGCTCGGGGTGGTCCTCCTTCTCGACGGTGATCTGAAGTTTGCCGGTAATATCCTTCAGCACGATGAAGGCCATATATTTGCTGTTGCGCAGGTTCTCGATAAAGCCCTGCACCTTGACCGTGCTGCCAATTTCCTTTTGTACCTCATTGATATAGGTGCGTTCCATGGAAATCCTCCTTCTGTGTCTTGTGTACTGTTTTATTATACGCTTTTCGGGGGATAAATCAAGAGAAAGGACGAATCACTTTCCTTCTTCGTGCAGCGTCCCGGTGCCGCCCTCCACCACGCCGTCGTGGTCGGCCACAGCCCTGATGGTGCCGAAGAAGCATTTGACGTCCAGCCAGAAGCTCATATGCTCCACGTACCAGCCGTCGAGCTTCGCTTTCTCCGTGATCTCCAGCTCGTCACGGCCATGGATCTGCGCCCAGCCGGTCAGGCCGGGGCGGACGTCGTTTGCGCCGTACTTGTCCCGCTCGGCCAGCAGGTCGTACTGGTTCCAGAGGGCCGGGCGCGGACCGATGACCGCCATATCGCCCACAAGGATATTCCACAGCTGGGGCAGCTCGTCCAGACTGGTCTTGCGCAGGAAACGGCCCACCCGGGTGATATATTGCTCCGGGTCGTGGAGCAGATGGGTGGGCATGTCGTGGGGGGTGTCGATGCGCATGGTGCGGAATTTCAGGATGTCGAAATAGCTCTTATGGATGCCCACCCGCTTCTGCTTGAAGAACACCGGCCCCGGCGAGTCCAGCTTGATGGCAAGGCAGAGCAAAAGCAGCAGCGGCGACAGCACCAGCAGCCCGCAGGCCGACAGCACCACGTCCAGCAGCCGCTTGATTCCTTTTTGATACATGATGGTTCTCCCTTTTATTCCTAGAATATCCTTATTATATACCATTTTCCCCTGCCCAAACAAGCCCCGGGCCGCATTCCCGGGCGAAAATGCTGGTTTTGTTGTATCGTTCTGACGGTTTTCTCTCTTGCCCCGCCGGGCCGGACGGCGTACCATAGACATAAGATCATCTGAGAGGAGCACTCTGTTTATGATACAGCGTTTTGTCATCGGGAAGCCTTTTCCCACCGAGAGCGTCGTGCTGGACCTGCCCGCCGAGACCGGCCCCGTGCCTTACCTGACACCGGACGGCGACGGCTGGCAGTATGTCATGCAGGAGAAGGACATCGTCTATGGCTTGGGCGAGATGCCCCGGGGCCTCAACAAGCGCGGCTGGCACTACGAAACGAACAACACCGACGAGAGTGAGCACGGCGAAAACCGGCTTTCCTACTATGCCGCCCACAATTTCCTGCTCATCTCCCCTGCCGACGGCAGCGGATGCATCGGCATCTTCGTCGATTTCCCGGGCAAAGTGAGCTACGACATCGGCTATACCCGCCACGACACCCTCCGCTTCGCCACGGCAGAGCCGAACTATGCGCTCTACCTCATCACAGCCCCTGCAGCGGCAGAGGTCGCAAAGGAGTTCCGGCATCTCATCGGCCCCAGCTATATCCCGCCCAAGTGGGCGTTCGGTCTGGCCCAGAGCCGCTTCGGCTACAAGACCGAGGCCGACATCCGGGAGGTGGCCGCGCAGTACAAGGCCAACGGTCTGCCGCTGGACATGATCTGCATGGACATTGATTACATGCAGTCCTACGCTGATTTCACCATCGACAAGGCCCGCTTCCCCGACCTTGGCAAGCTTGCCGCCGACCTGAAAGCCGAAGGCATCCGGCTCGTTCCCATCATCGACGCAGGCATCCGCTGCGACGACAATGACCCCGTCTGCCGCGAGGGCCTCGAGAAGGGCTATTTCTGCACCAAAGAAGACGGCGCGCCCTTTGTGGCGGCAGTCTGGCCCGGCAAGGCCTACTTCACCGACTTTCTCCGTCCCGAGGCCCGGGCGTGGTTCGGCAGGCAGTACAAGATGCTCACCGACCTCGGCATCGAGGGCTTCTGGAACGACATGAACGAGCCTGCCCTCTTCTACTCCCCTGAGCGGCTGAAAGCCTTCTTCGAGAATGCCGCCGCCCTGAGCCGGAAGGATAACCTCGACCAGAGCGATTTCTTCGGGCTGGTGCGCTCGGTGATGGGCCTGATGAATGCCTCCGAGGACTACCGCAGTTTCTACCACGATACCGCTGCCGGGCGGGTGCGCCACGACCGCGTCCACAACCTCTACGGCGGCTGCATGACCCGGGCTGCCGGCGAGGCCTTCCAGACCCTGCGTCCCGGCCAGCGCACCCTGCTCTACTGCCGCAGCAGCACCATCGGCGCCCACCGCTGGGGCGGGATCTGGCTGGGCGACAACCACTCCTCGTGGAGCCAGCTGCTGGCCAACATCCAGATGATGCCTGCCGTCCAGATGTGCGGCTTCCTCTACAGCGGTGCCGATTTGTGCGGTTTCAGTGAGGACACCACCCCCGATCTAGCGCTCCGCTGGCTCGAGTTCGGATTGTTCACCCCTCTCATGCGCAACCACGCCGACGCTGAGAGCCGGGAGCAGGAATTTTACCGCTTTACCGATGTTCTGCCCGCCATCCGCAATATGCTGGATCTGCGGTACGCCCTCCTGCCCTACCTCTACAGTGAGTTCATGAAGGCCGCGCTTGAGGATACACCTTACTTCCGGCCTTTGGCTTTTGACTACCCTGCCGACCCCGACGCCCGGGAGGTGGACGACCAGCTGCTTCTTGGCGAGGGCCTGATGGTCGCACCCGTCCACACCCAGAACGCCCATGGCCGGACGGTCTATCTGCCTGAGAGGATGAAGATGCTGCGTCTGCGCAGCGTCTCCGACTACGACGAGGAAGTTCTGCCCGCCGGGCGGCACTATCTGCCCTGCGAACTTGGCGAGGTGCTGCTCTTCATCCGTCCGGGTCACACCGTACCGGTGGCACAGCCCGCCGCCAACACCGCCCAGCTGGACGATACGGCCCTCACCTTCTGGCGCTTCGCGCCCGACGGCCGGCCTGCGCCCTACCGGATGTATACCGACGACGGCGTGACCACCGATTACAACAGGCCCGAACACTGGCGCATCGTCGGACAATAACGCAAAAACACCCGGAAGCATCTCCGGGTGTTTTTTGGTATTACAGGTATGCGACCGTCTCGGACAGGGGCTTTCTCGAGCCGTGGTTTGCCAGCGGCCCTGCGCCCTCTGCGGCATAGCCGAGGTCGAGAATCATCAGGACCTCCTCATTTTCCGGCAGGCCCAGCTCCTTGGCCAGCTCATCCGGGTCGAAGAAGTTGAGCCAGCAGCTGTCCACACCTGCGTTGGCGGCGGCCAGCATCAGGTGGGTCGCCACGATGGCGGCATCCTCCACGCCGGAGTCCCGCTTTCCGCCGGGATAAGTAAAGACGCTGTTTTTATCGAAGGCCACAACAAGGCAGGTAGGCGCGCCATAGCGGCAGGGCGTCACCTTGTCGAGCTTTGCCAGGCTTTCTTCCGACTGCAGCACATAGATGCGCTGCTCCTGAAAATTCTTGGCGGTCGGGGCCAGCCGCCCCGCTTCCAGGATCTCCGTCAACTTCTCGGCTTCTACCTTGCGTGTGCTGAAATTCTTGCAGGAATAACGCTCTGCAACGACCTTAGTAAATTCCATAACCGTTGTCCTCCTGACTTTGGGTGATAGACTTTTCATGTACGAAAGTCTCAGCATTATTGTAGCACGCTTTTTCTCTGAGAGCCACTGTTATTTTTACGAAAGGATCTATCGTTTTTTAAGAAACGGCGCGTCCGATTCACTCGGACGTTCCCCGCAGGCCGCCCGGGTGAAAAGTCCTTGACAAATCCTTCTAAAAGAGTTACACTGTTCTCGTTCCGAAAAACAAATATGGGCCTATAGCTCAGCTGGGAGAGCAAGCGTATCGCTTTTGTGCCCCACAGAGTTGTGGGCTTTAGAATGGGGAGTATGTCGGTTGGTCGCCCAACCGTGTCACGCCCCTAAATATGGGCCTATAGCTCAGCTGGGAGAGCGTTCGGTTCGCATCCGAGAGGTCAAGGGTTCGAATCCCTCTAGGTCCACCAATTTGCCGCATCGTTTTGTACGATGCGGCGTTTTTTATGCCTAAAAAACTTTGGCAGACCGTGCCGGGCTCCGAACCCTGAAGTCGGATGCGAACCGGGCGGGGTCATCCATGTACTTTTTGAAAATCCATCGGTTTCACGCTTCTTTCTTTGCATTTTGCAGAGTTCTGCGGGCAAGCGCATCGCTTTTATGCCCCCTTCTCGGAAATTTCTTCAAAAATTTCCGCACCATCGTAGATTGATACAGACTTGAGCTGCTCCACTTGGTTGAAGCTGGCATTCAGGGTGATCGAGATCTCATAGTCTTTTCGGACGCGAATCTCCTTGATGAACTGCTGCAAGATGGCGCGGCGTTCATCGTGGTTGGCGGTGTCGTAAACATCCGCCCATGTAAACAGCTCGTTGCAGATGTAGTTGCTACGCTTTGCTGTTTTGGTAGCTTCTTCGTATTCTTCCTGTGCCTGCACGAGCTGCTTTTCCAGGGTTTCCAGTACATCTTTTGCTTCGGCCACCAGTGTGCCGAGCAGTTCTTTGTCCAAGGCACTTACGCCCCGAATGACCAGAATGGTTTCGGCTTTCAGGTCGTCCAGCTCTTTCTGCTTGGATTCCAAGTCTTTCTGGATTTTCTTGATTTTCTTTTGGATGCGGGTGGCATCGTTGGTCTTAACCGATTCCAGCAGCTTCTTCCGGGAAACCTCCCGGAACTGTGCGAAGATCTGCCGGACAACTTCTTCTACAATGGAATCCAGCTTAGAAACACCATAGTTTCTGGATGGCATCCAGACAGTCCGTATCCGCAGACGCATAGGTGATCTTGACCTTGCAGCCTTTGACGGAAATAGTTTCGGATTTAGCAGTGGTATCGCAGATAACGTTCATAGGCCTCCTTTCTCCATACCCATTCGTTCAAATCGAGCTGATACAGCAGCGCATAATTAAGCCGAATGAGTTCCGGGATGCTCAACCGCCCCATCGGGCGGATCAGCCGTCCCTTGCTGATGGTCTGAACAGATTCTGCCAAGATCATAGAGGGCTGCAAAAAAGCCCGATTACCGTCCACAAGAACGTGGGCTTGGTGATCGGGCTTCTTTGCAGTATTAGATGTGACAGGCGCAACAATGAGGTTGGGCGAATAGCAGTTTGCGGTGTTGTTCTGCACCACGACCACAGGGCGGATACCGCCCTGCTCGGAGCCAAGGTGCGGCTCCAGATTGGCGTAGTAAATATCACCGCGCAGAAACTTTCGGTTGACTGGGATCATGTTCATCACCGCTTGCAAGGCAGACTGTGGGCGCGACCAGCACCGTTGTAGATGGACAGGATCTGTTTCATGTGGCGGTCTGCCACATTGCCAGTGTCGTTTTGTGCCAACCGGGTGATGGTCTTGGGATGCACTGTGCGCAGCCGGAGAATCAGCCGTTCCCGGCTGTATTCGCCCTGATACAGAGCCAGAAAACGAGCCATGCCATGCAGGATGCCAGACAGGAACGAATCCGAATCTCCATCCCACGCATCTACGAGAACACTCAGCATTTCCCGGTAAAGGGCAGCGCCGTAACTCTTGTAGATGTAGTAAGCCGAGCGGATGCAGTAGATTTTCCACGGGGCACGAATCCCATCCAGCGCAAAGCGTACACCGGTATTTTCCGTTACGGCGGCAAAGTCGCAGGCGTTTTCTTCGTGTGCCACCAGTTTGGCACGAAGCTGTTCACCCGCGGTCAGTTCGCTGGAAATGCCTGTCTGCACAGCAAACAGCAGAGCTTCATGCTCTTTAGAAAGGCCGTAGAATACCTTGCAGCGAATCGGGAGGTCACGCCCACCGTTGCACGTTTTCCGTGCCTCAATGGTGTTCTGACCATCAAAGACGAAGTAGCGGCCATCCCGGTAGCTGACCTTCGGCTCATTGGCGATGTACTCCGAAAAGTTTGCTGCGATTCGTGCAACCTTGCCCATGCGGAGCAGCCGCTGATATTCGGCGCAGGGGTTCAGCAGAACGCTGTCAACATACCGCACCTCGAAGTTGCACTCCGGCAGGCTGGAAAGGTTCAGGTTAGAAAGCATCATAGCGTTTTCTCCTTTATTTTCAGAAGATACTGTACGGCATCTTCGGTCAAGTCATGAATGATCTTGCGGCAGTCCGAATCTTCAAAAACATCCGGGTATTCTTTGAAAATCGTATTCCAGCGGCGAATAAAGTCCTCTTTGGCACCCTGTACCTCGCACATCATCAGGGAGCCGTTTGCAACGGCTCGTTCCTGATAGCGGTTGTCAATGGATGCTTTCAGAAAGGTTCTTTCTTCGGCAGTAAGCTGGCGTTGATGCCCTTGGATGCTTTTGCTGATTTCAGAAAGCGTTTGTTTTGAAGAAGATGTTTCGGCTTTTCGGGGCTGACGTTCCTGCTTTGGCTTCCGCAATTCTGCAAGCGCAGCAGGAATTTCTGCCTTTGGCGTTTTTGCCAAGGCGGTGATTTCTGCATCCGTTGCCTTGATGCGCCCGGTCAGGATTTCTTCTCTTGCACCGGGGACTGCATCTTCCGCAGCGTCTACGCCTTTGGCATACTTCTCTGCTCTCTTTACGGTAGCCGCCCCAACGCCGTTTTGTGCGGCAATGCGCTCACAGGTGGAGAGCTGCTTTGCCCTCAATGGATCATTTTGAACCATTGAGGTGAACCGTCCGTTCTCATCGTGTGCCCGCTCTTTGGAGCCGCCCCGTGCCAGCTTTTCAGATTCATACAGCTTGCCCATCAGAAACTTCTTCCGTTCCGGGTCGAGGTTTCTGCGTCCAAGCTGGTTCTGGCAGATCCATGAAAGAGCCGCGTAACGGTTATCCAGTTCGATCTCCTGTATCTGGTAGACGATGAACGGATGCTTCCGCAGGATGCGGTAGCGGGTATGCCCGTCCGGAATAAAGCCATTCCAGATGATAATGGGATTCAGCAGCCGCCCTTCGTGGAGAATGTTCTGCTCAAGCTGTTGTTCTTCTTCAAAATTCAGGGGTGGGATCTTGCCCTGAAACTCCGGGTCGATTTTAAGCGCATTCAGATTCATCATCGAAATGGCCTCGCTTCACATACTGCCCAGCGTTCTTATTGGGCTGTACATAATAATCGAAACCATAGCGAATCTGGCAGTAGGTGCAGACATCCTTGATCTTCTGCTTAGGGTCTGCGCGCCGGACGCGAACGCCCTTTGCCCCCTGAAAGGAATCCAGACAAATCGGGCAGAGGGTAGTCAAGCTGGCTTCGTCTACGCAGTTGTTATAAAATCGACTCATATAGATTTCCTCCATATCGGTATTTTGATTGGAAATGTAAAACCACCAGCCGAGAAATCCTCAACTGGTGGTTTGAAAAATACTGTTTTTCTCCTATTTGTCCTCGACACCCCGGAGGTGGGAACTTTTCGGCGGCGGATTTGCACCGCTCCATTGGCATCTCAGCCACCCCGTCTGCTTTCTGACCGGGCCGCGAATTACGGAAGTATCATTGTCTGGAAGTGCCGAAAAGCTGCTTCTTCAATTTTCAAGGTACACGGTACAGTTTCGGGTTTGTCGTCCCCTGTTAGGGGGGCTACCCTTGCTGTGACCATAGTGTACTTGAAAACTGAAGTTCTCGTTAGGAACCAGTAGTTCCGGTTTTGCCATTTTCACCGGAACCAATCGTTCCGGTTTACAACAGTAAAGCATTTGATCAAGCAGATTCGCCCAACATTTCCAGCATAACAAGAATCCGCCGCTGCATTTCTTTCGGTTCTTTGCGGAGTATTTGCAGCTGATCTTGCAGTTCCTGTTCCCGCTGGGATGCAGACACGTCCAAAACGATGTAGTCCAGCGAGGAGCCAAATCGCTCCCGCAGCTCCACAAAGAGGTCGACAGACGGAACTTTCTCACCCTTCTCCAGATTTCTCATGTAGCGGTCACTGATGTTCAGGTCGACGGCAAGCTGTTCTTGTGTCACTTCACGGTCTTTTCGGAGGTTTTGGATTCGTTCACCCGTTGCAGCAGGATCATAAAACATCACTCCCTCCGTTTCTTCCGTCGGGAATGGGCGGAGCTTCATCTCCCATGCCGGATACGGCCAGCACATGATTTTTCACCAACATGAAAATACGGTCGGCATCAGCACTATGATTTTTGGTGCACTTTTTGACGTTGGAAACTTCCAGCAATCGAGACAGTCGGAAGTACCATGTGGTCATCTTGAACCACGGAAGCAAATAGGTCGATTTCATTATCAATAATCCTCCAGTTATTTTACGGAATGTGAACATTCGGACAAAAAGGATCGTGGTGGCCCACGACACCTTGCCCTTAAAAGCGCAAAAACGCCAGCCTCCCATTGAGGGAAGCTGGCGCAGTACAGCATATCGGCACGATTGTGGGTGGCAAAACGGAACGATTGTGCCTGTTTCGGAGCGGTCTGGTCTACGGCAGCAGACAGGCTTTTTTTGATGCATTACCCCAATAAAAAATCACAGTACCCTCCATAGACGGTAACTGTGATCTTGTGGCGCATGAAATTGCCCGGACGAGTTACCGTTTTTTATAACTCGACCGGGAAACGCAAAAATCGGCACTATACTTCCTGTTCATGGGAAATACAAGGTTATACCGCGTCATTCACCAGAACGATACAATACTATTGAGGTGAACGATGATGCCGAATTCCGACTTGAAAGTACTTGGAGAAAAGGTTCGCACGGAGCGCAAGCTGGCAGGTTTAACACAAGAACAACTTGCTGAACGCTGCCATGTTTCAACGAAGCATATCGCCAACATTGAAAAAGGCAGCATGAATCCATCTTACGAAATTCTTTTGGCGATTGCTCGTGTTTTGCCGGTTTCGCTTGATGCGCTGATTACTCCGGGGATGGGCAAAACGGAAATAGAGTTAAAAGAGTTCAATCGAATCTATCTTTCCTGTCCAGAAGTAGTGCGGGAAACCTTAATGGACTCGACCCGCACACTGGCAAAGCACCTGACAGAGTTTTACAGTAAAATTGAAAATCCCTGAAAATGCTTCGCTTGCGGTACAGTATAGCATATTTTTCAAAGCCACCATGCCAAAAGGAACCCAAAAGCAAACCAATTTTATACCAATTCAGTCGATTCCCAAGCTGACCTGAAGCTCTGTTTCTAAATCATTTGCCAATGCTGTATAGAGTTCTTGTGGTGTACGGCAAAGAATTGCATTGAAATTGATGGGATTGCCTTCATTAAAAAGCCTTACATATCCCCAGCGGCATGGAACAACGTCCAAATAGGTCGCAGACTCTAAAAAGCTATGGAAGTGGGTCAATACTTCTTCAAATGTTTGCATGGTTTGACCTCCTGAATTAAGTTATCTCTATTTTAGAATATTCTTGGTCATCTATGCAAGGATGCCGATTTCGTACAGCGTAGAAAACGATAAAGCCATACCGAAGAATCCTACTAGGATCTCACGGTATGGCTTTTATTACAGATTACGATTTGATCGCACCGATTCCGATGGGGAGACAAATTGATACCCAAGGTTGGAAACCGTTTTAATATAACGGGGGTGATCTTTGTCATCCTCTATTTTCTGGCGGATACGACCGATTGTGCTGGTGACGGCTCTCAAATAGCTGTCGCTGTCCTTGTGCCAGACTGCTTCAAAGATCTGCTCCTTTGTAAACAGTTTGCCCGGATGCTGTGCCATCAAACTCAAAACACCGTATTCATAACGACTCATGTACACCTCTGTTCCGTGTTTGAAAACACGGTGGTGTTCCAAGTTGATCTCCAGATCGGGACGGCTCAGAGCGTCTGTGGGATTTCGCATCAAATCGAACCATTCAAAAATCGTCTGCTCTTGCGGTGGGCAGTGATCCTTCGTGATGCGAACAACAACTTCAATTTTTTGCATACAATAGACAATCCTCCCCCAAAGCCAAATCTATATCACTCGATATGGAAAATCGGGTGTAGCTCGTATTTCCGCATTGACCGTGCACTACGATGCCGTGTGCTTTAGCCGCCGTCGTTTTTGGAATCCCGAAAGTTCAGAGCTGCCATCAGGCATCCAAACGCACCCGCCCAGAGAAGGCCGGTATAGAGCCATCCTTGGAGAATGGCGAAAATCACTCCTGCGACCAGCAGTAGGATGCCAGCCATTAACAGCAGATGTACCGATAACTGCTCCATCTTAGGTATCCCTTTCTGTGCGAAGATATAAATAAACCAGCAGGACAAGAAGGAACTTGTTTCTGCTGGTTTTATTTTAACCTATGGCAATAGGTATAAGCATTTCTTCTTGGGCAATCAGTCGCCACTATTCTGTTTCCGGTATTCAGCCGGTGCAATCTTAAAGACATCCCGAAAAGCCGTTGCAAACTTACTCTGATTTTCGTATCCGACCTGATTGGCAATTTCAGCGATGGTTGCCTGTGTCTGGCGAAGCAGAGCAGCGGCCTGTTTCATGCGATACGTTTTCATATAGGTTCCAATGGGCTGACCATAGACCCCCTTGAATGTATCTTTTAGCGTGGCTGTATTGATATGATATTCTTTGGAAAGCTCCTCAATCGTCAGCCGCTCATGCAAATTAGAGATCAGCCGCTTATGAATTTGGCGCACAATCTCCACCTGGGGAGAAGTATATAACTCCCGCTGCTTTTCCTGCTTTACATTCACCATGCACAAAAACAAGAGTAACTCCTGCACCTTCAGCATGAAGTATGGCTTTTGAAAGCAATCCGGTACGGAATAAAGTTCAGAAAAGATATGTTCAATATCGTCTTTTGCCCGCATGACAAAACATGAGCCATCGGCACAGAATTTGTTTTTGAAATCTGCAATATCAATACCGCTTTCCGTGAGGATTCCCGGCGGATTTTCAGAAACCAGTTCCAGGTCAAGCACCACCGAGATCCCACGGTAATGTTTCAACGGGAAAGACATTTCAGACGCACAGTTATCCATTGTATGAATGGAGAGATCGCCTTCTCCGAGATACAGGCAGGAGCCGCTTTGCAATACGCTCCCTTCCCGTCCCTCCCGGCAATGATTGATCTCCAGGACGTTCTTGCCAATATTTCCGTCCCAATAACAGCTCGTTGCCTCGAAATCATTGTAAATAAGCTGAATCCCAGGGTAGACCTGATAGACTGTCATAAGGCCCAGGCCATCCGCACAGTCCAATTTATAGACGGTACAGTATCCGTCATTATCTTTTGGAATAACCGCAGACAACCCCGTAGCGTTGGTAATAGGGTTTTCGTTCATAGTATTCCTTCCGTTATCTCGTATTTGTTCTGCCAGGATTCTCCTGGCATCTTTTATTATATAGTCTTTCCTCATTTTATGTCGCTCCAATCGGCAGGATTTGCAATCCAATCAGAAGTCAAATTAGATTATATTACATCCCTGACAACTGTGCAAACGGAGAAAAGGCCGATGCTCTCCAAATGGAAAAGCACCGGCCTTATGATATGTACCCGGTTTTCTGGACACTGGCTCAAAAATGAATAATTAACCTTCC
>ERZ1023970.24-NODE-24-length-65173-cov-22.228662_pt1 | contig 65173 bp, 58 predicted proteins | sample MGYA00380430_ERZ1023970 | MGnify/ENA primary metagenome ERZ1023970 (study PRJEB33179, sample SAMN07449052) | human gut metagenome | biome: Human-gut; feature: Human associated habitat; material: Faeces | host: Homo sapiens | place: India:Kasaragod | collected... | reverse complement strand
AGCCGTAAATGGGAGAAGCACAAAAAAATGCGTTTAGCGAAGCGGCTAGCATTTTTGGGCTTCGACCTCATCTTCGGAATTGTTAAGGGCGAGCAGCCCTTAACTCGTTGCGGGGAGAGTGGAGTCCAGAGGTAGGGAGGGGGGATTCGAAACACCCCTCCCTACCTCTGGCCCGCGCGGAGCGCAAGCCGCTTGACCGAAAGAAAAACATCCCCCGCGCCACCAGCGCGAGAACCAGCTCAAAGAAAAAACCAACTCTGCCTCTGGCCCGCGCGGAGCGCATAGCCATTTGACCATAAAATAAAACTCACCCCGCGCCAAAAGCGCGCAAGCTCACTTTACCGTCCCGAAAAATAAAAAACAAAAACCCCCGCACCGGGGTCCCGGTACAGGGGTTTTGTTCGTCAATCAAACTGCGATCAAGCGTTCTTGTTAGCACGCTTTGCCATACGGCTGATCTTGCGGCTAGCGGTGTTCTTCTTGATGACACCCTTAGCGCGAGCCTTGTCGATCGCGGAAACAGCAGCCAGGACGGTTGCGTCCTTGTCAGCGGCATTCGCATCGATGGCAGCGTCTGCCTTCTTGACGACTGTTTTCAGGTTGGTCTTAATGGCCTTGTTGTGAGCCTGCTCTGCAGCAGCCTGCACGACACGGTCCTTCTGAGATTTGATGTTAGGCATTCGTTCCACCTCCTTGGCTACCTATAACAGCGCACCTTATGATACCATATTTGCCGTTCCAGCGCAAGCATTTTTTCGATTTTTGTTTCAAAAAGTTTTGATTTTCCCATACTTTTTGTGCCGCGAAGCCCCAAAACCGGCTTTTTGGCGGCAAACAGAGCAGAAAAGAGGGAAAAACATGCGCTTGACAGATATGGCGGACGAGCTCTACACGGCCGCGGCTGACCTGCCCGGCGGAGTCCGCGCGGCCACGGCAAAGCGGGGCGGCGTGACGGTGACGCGGGTGGAGATCGCCCGGGAGGGCCTCGAGAAGCCCCGGGGGCGGTACGTCACGCTGGAAGTCCCCAGCGTCAGCGTGCTGGACGAGCGGGACGCCGAGGTCATCGAGCAGGCAGCGGACGAGCTGCGGGCGCTTGTGCCGCCGGAGGGGCCGGTGCTGGTGCTGGGCGTGGGCAACCGCCGGGTCACCGCCGACGCCCTCGGCCCCCGCACCGTCCAGAAAATTTTTGTCACGATGGGCGCAGGCCGTCCGCCGGTGAAGGGCATCCGCCCGGTGGCGGCGGTGGCCCCGGGCGTCTCGGCGTCCACCGGTCTGAGCCTGCAGCAGCTGGCCGGTGCGCTGGTGCGGGAAGTGCGGCCCACGGCCCTCATCTGTGTGGACAGCCTCTGCTCGTCGGAACCCCAGCGTCTGGGCCGGACGCTGCAGTTCTCCGACACCGGCCTCTGCCCGGCCCAGCCCGGCAGCAGCAAGCATCTGGACGCGGCCCGTCTGGGCCTGCCGGTCATCGCGGCGGGCATCCCCACCCTGATGATGGCGCAGGAGGGCAAAGACCTCGTGGTGACGCCCCGGGAACTGGACAGCGTCATCGCCCACGGGGCCGCCCTGCTGGGCGCGGCCATCAACCGCGCCTTGCAGCCGAGGCTCAGCATCGCCCAGCTCTGCTGGCTGGTGGGATAAAACCAGGCCGTCCATCATATTGTATGGATAAAACAAAAGGGGAGGGGGCAGTCTATGCGCTATGGCGAGGCCGGGCAGAGCCATCTGCTGCCCTTTCTGGGCGCAGCGGCCCTTTTTGCGGCTCTGACCATCACGGCCCACAGCCTTGTGCTGGGGCTGGCGGCGGTCATCGCCGGGCCTGTCCCGGCGGCGCAGACGGCGCTCTCCCTGAGCCGAAAGGCCGTCTCCGGCGCGGCACAGGAAGAGGCCGCATCTGTGGCCGAAGCCGCCCCTGAAAGCACCGGGACTGCCGCCTCTCAGCCCGAAGCCGCCGCCCCGACAGGCGGCATCGAAAGCTACCTTGTGGAGCTTCTGGGTGACGACGCCCGGCCCGAAGGCGCGGGCGCAGTGATTGAAAAAAACTACCCCCAGGGCAGCGGTGAAAAGTACGTTGCCTGCGGCGCGGGCAGCATCAAGAACAACACCCGACAGACTGCGGCGGACATCGCGGCAGAGATACAGGCCCCACTGCCCTTTGGCGTCGAAAAGGACAGCCCTGACCCGCAGATCCTCATCATGCACACCCACGCCACTGAGGACTACCGCCTCTCGGCGGGGCTGTGGTATTCGCCCGGCGACGGCGCCCGCACCACCGACACGAATCTGAATATGTGTGCCGTGGGCCGGGTGATGGCCGACACCCTCAACGCCGCCGGGCTGAACACCCTCCACGACGAGACCCTGAACGACTACCCCAGCTACACCGGCAGCTACGAGAACAGCCGGGCCGTCGTCCAGCGGTACTTGGCCCAGTACCCCAGCATCAAGGTGGTGCTGGACGTCCACCGGGACGCCATCGAGACAGAGGGAGGTTCCCGGATGGCCCCGGTCTGCACCGTGGACGGGCGGCAGGCCGCGCAGGTCATGATCATCTGCGGGTGCGACAACGGCGGCAGCGTCCGGCTGCCCGGCTGGCGGCAGAACCTCCGTTTCGCCGCCGCATGGGAGCGGAGCATGGAGGGGATGTACCCCGGGTTCACCCGGCCTGTGCTGTTCAGCTACCGCTTTTATAATCAGGACCTCACCACCGGCAGTCTGCTCATCGAGATAGGAGGCCACGGCAATAACCTCAACGAGGCCCTCTACGCCGGGCAGCTGGCGGCCAACGGCCTTGTGCAGGCCCTGCTTGGCCCGGATACTTGACGAAACGGCGGCAAAGTGCTATATTTTAATGGTAAATGCAGTGATTGGGAAAAGTAGCGCATCACAACGCCACAGAGAGCGCGGCAGAGCTGGGAGCCGTGCGCGGACGGTGCGTGAACGAACACCCGGGAGCAGCAAACTGAACAGGGCGCAGTGAGAAAAATGCGCCGCCAGTAGGTGCGCCGCAGGCTCAGCGTTAACGGAGCAGCGCTTTTACTTGAGCGCGTGAGCGACCGGACACTTCCGGTAATTCAGGTGGCACCGCGGACATTACAAGACAGCTTGTTCGCCCTGAACTTTCAGGGAGAAAAGCTGTCTTTTTACTTTATATCGGAGGTAATCTGAAAATGGAACGCACTGAGATCGTTTCGCTGTACAAGAACACCCCCGCCGATGGTACGGTCGTCACCGTATGCGGCTGGGCAAAGAACATCCGCGACTCCAAGAACATCGGCTTCATCGCCCTGTCTGACGGCGGCTGCTTCAAGACCCTGCAGGTCGTGCTGGAAGCCGGCAAGCTGGCAAACTACGATGAGGTCGTCCACACCGGCCTGTACAGCAGCCTGCGCGTCGTGGGCCGCATCGTGCTGACCCCGCAGGCAAAGCAGCCTTTCGAGCTGAACGCTGATTCCGTCGAGATCCTGGGCGACTGCCCCGCCGACGAGTATCCGCTGCAGAAAAAGAAGATGAGCATGGAGTATCTGCGCACCATGCCCACCCTGCGCCCCCGCACCAACACCTTCAACGCCGCTTTCCGCGTCCGCAGCGTGGCCGCTTACGCCATCCACAAGTTCTTTCAGGAGAACGGCTTCGTCTACGCCCACTCTCCGCTGCTGACCGCTTCCGACTGCGAGGGTGCCGGCGAGATGTTCCGCGTCACCACCCTCGACCTCGACAACGTCCCCAAGAACGAGGACGGCACCGTCGATTACACCAAGGACTTCTTCGAGAAGCCCGTCAACCTGACCGTTTCCGGCCAGCTGGAAGCCGAGGCTATGGCAATGGCGTTCGGCAAGGTGTACACCTTTGGCCCCACTTTCCGCGCGGAGAAGAGCTTTACCACCCGCCACGCCGCCGAGTTCTGGATGATCGAGCCGGAGATGGCGTTCTGCGATTTGAACGGCTACATGGACACCGCCGAGGCCATGACCAAGTACGTCATCCGCTACGTTCTGGACAACTGCCCCGATGAGATGGCTTTCTTCAACCAGTTCATCGACAAGGGCCTCATCGAGCGCCTTGAGCTGGTGGCAAACAGCGAGTTTGGCCGCATCAGCTACACCGACGCCATCGAGATCCTGAAGAAGAACAACAAGAAGTTCCAGTTCCCCGTGGAGTGGGGCGTGGACATCCAGACCGAGCACGAGCGCTACCTGACCGAGGTAGTGTTCAAGAAGCCTGTCTTCGTCACCGACTACCCGAAAGAGATCAAGAGCTTCTACATGAAGCAGAACGCCGACGGCAAGACCGTGGCCGCAGCCGATATGCTGGTCCCCGGCATCGGCGAGCTCATCGGCGGCAGCCAGCGTGAGGAGGACTACGACAAGCTCGTGACCCGTATGGACGAGCTGGGTCTGGACAAGTCCAGCTACGACTGGTACCTGAACCTCCGCAAGTTCGGCGGCGTGGAGCACGCAGGCTATGGTCTGGGCTTCGAGCGCATGATCATGTACCTCACGGGCATCCAGAACATCCGTGACGTGCTGCCCTTCCCCCGCACGGCTTACGGCTTCTGATCAGTGAATCAACCTCTCCGTCATTGCTTCGCAATGCCACCTCTCCTGACGAGGAGAGGCTTTGGCAGAACGGGAAACTTTTCCTTTTCGCCAGAGGCTCCCCTCGGTAGGGGAGTTGGCAAAGCCGCAGGCTTTGACTGAGAGGTTTTCTTTTATTTTCAACAAGGAGAGCAAAACAAGTGGAAAACATCGCCCCGGCATTGCTGGAATGGTTCTGCAAGAACCAGCGCATCCTGCCCTTCCGCACCGACCCCAGCCCCTACCACGTCTGGCTCAGCGAGATCATGCTGCAGCAGACCCGCGTCTCGGCGGCGCTGCCCTATTATGAGCGCTTCCTCGCCGCCCTGCCGGACATCCCCGCGCTGGCGGTGTGCGAAGAAGAAAAGCTCCACAAGCTCTGGGAGGGTCTGGGCTACTACAGCCGGGTGCGCAACCTGCAAAAGGCCGCCCGCATCGTCTGTGAGCAGTACGGCGGGCAGCTGCCGGCCGACTACGACGCCCTCCGCGCTCTGCCCGGTATCGGGGACTACACGGCGGGGGCCATCGCGTCCATCAGCTTCGGGCTGGCTGTCCCGGCGGTGGACGGAAATGTGCTGCGGGTGTTTTCCAGACTGTATAATGACCCCGGCGTTATTACAGAACCGGCGGTAAAACGAGCTTTTACGGCCCGGGTCATGGAGCATCAGCCCCCCGAAAAGGCGGGCGACTACAACCAGGCTCTGATGGAGCTGGGCGCACTGGTCTGTGTGCCGAACGGCGCACCGCTCTGTGAGCGGTGTCCGCTGGCCTCTCTGTGCGAAGCCCGCAGGGCCGGCACGGCGCTGGAACTGCCCCATAAGGCTGCGCCCAAGGCACGGCGCATCGAGCCGGTGACGGTAGTGCTGGCCGAAGACGCCGAAGGACGTTTCCTGTTGCAGCAGCGGCCCGAAAAAGGTCTGCTGGCCGGTCTGTGGCAGCCGCTTCTGTGGGAGGGCGAAGCCCTCAGCGCCGAAGAAGTCTGCGGCCGGCTGGAAGCGCTGGGCCTTGCCTGTGAGAGCATCGAACCTCTGCCGGCGGCAAAGCATATTTTCAGCCACATCGAGTGGCGGATGAGCGGCTATTCTGTCTGCGTCGGCAGTGCGGAAGCCCCGGCGGGCTGTGTCTGGGCCAGCCGCGAACAGCTGCAGAACGAATACACTCTGCCCGGCGCATTCAAGGCGTATAAGAAAAAGCTGGGACTCTGAAAAAGCAAAATTTTGCCTTTTTGGTTGTAATTTTCGTGAAGTACGGGTATAATAGTTTCAGAATAGACCGAGCCTGTGCCGCGGAACGACCGCTGAAAATAGCCGGACCGCTGGTTCGACCAAAAAGGAGTGTGCTGAACCTATGAAGAAATCCTGTCTGATCGCTGTTATCGCAACGCTGGCTGCTGTGGCTGGTGCGCTGGCTGCTGTGGCTGTTTATCTGCGCCGCCGTGAGAAGGAGCTGGACGAGTACGAGCGTCTGCTGTTCGGCGAGGATACCGCCGCCCCCGCTGAGGAAGAGCCTGCTGAGGCCGAAGACGAGGCTGCAGAAGAGGCTGCTCCCGCTGAGGATACTGCCGAATAACGCGGGCCGAAACAGAACAAAATGACGAAGGGCGCACCGGCAGTCTGTAACAGGGCTGTTCCGGTGCGCCTTTTTATACCCTCTCAGGCGCTTGCGCGCCAGAAACGGGTTGCGGCACCCAGCATCCGCAGCGCTTCGCTTGCGTCTTGCTGGCCGCGGCCCCAACAATGATTCCCTGTTTCCGCCACTGGCGGCGGTCATCATTGTTGCTCCCAAGGGGAGAGCCATTGGCAGGCCGGGCAGGTAAGGCGTTTTCGCCTGCGGCTCTTTAGCAGCCGGGCCTTGCACCCAAACTTTAGAAGGAGAGTACATATGAAGCAGCTTTTGTTATGGCTCATCGGCGTCGCGCTGGGCGTCGTGGTGCTGCTTGCGGCAGTGCTGGGCGTGAGCTATTCGTTCACCTCGGAGGGCGCGAAGCCCGCGTCTGAGGTGCAGTTCGCCGGGCAGGAGCTGGAGCCCAACGGCTGGTGCTGGCAGGTGCCGCTGCTGGGCGGGCAGGTGGATAAAGTCTTCGCCAGCCCCCGCACCCTCACGGTGCAGAAGCTGGGCGTCCTCTACGACGCCCACCCGGCCTTCGCCCTGCCCGAGTGGTACAGCTACGGCCCGCTGACCATCACCGACAGCGCGGGCAATGTGGTCTTCGAGGGGACCGCGGCCACCTACGACGACTTTTTGTTCCCGGCCAACGGCGGCTATAAGGCCGAGCTGACCGTCTGGCGTCTGCCGGAAAATATGCTGGCCACCCAGTTCGAGGGCGGCAGCACCGGCGAGCTGCGGCAGGACGTCCGGCTCGAAAAGCCCGCGAAGCCCATCGGCTGGTACAATTATTCCTTCCGCTTCACGCTGCAGGCCAGCGCCGAGGTGGAGCTTTCCGCCGAACGGATGGAGCAGGGCGGCACGGTGGCAGCGGCTTTCACCGGCATGGTGGGCGAGACGGCCCCCACGGTGGAAACAGACCTCGGCAATGTGCAGGCTGTCCGTCTGGGCAGCGGGTGGCGCGCCTATATCCCGGCGGCCTACAATGCCGCTGCCGGTGCGCATGAAGTGACCTTTACCGTGGGCGGCGAGACGGTGGTGAAGAACATCACCGTCATCCCGAAGGACTTCGGCACGGTTGAGACCGAAGCCGAACCGGAAGCCTCCGAAGCTGCCAACACCGAGTTCCGCAATGTCATCTGGCCCCTCTATGAGCAGCCCGCCCGCGAAAAGCTGTGGAGCGGCGGCTTCGCCTGCCCGGCGGAGAATTACATGACCCTCGTGGACTTCGGCCAGACCAAAGTCACCGGCGGCAAGCAGGGCAGCAAATCGAACTCCACGAAGCTCTACACCATCCCGGGCGACCCCTGCCGCGCCCCGGCCAACGGCGTCGTGGTGCTGGCCCGGAACCTCGCCCTCACCGGCAACACCGTCGTCATCGACCACGGCTGCGGGATGCGCAGCTACCTCTACGGGCTGGATGCTCTCTCGGTGAGCGAGGGCCAGAGCGTGGAGCGGGGGCAGGCCGTGGGCGCACTGGGCGAAGACCTGACCATGGACTTCAAGCTCGGCAGCAAGAGCGTGAATCCGTGGCTGCTCTTCCAGACCAGCGGCGGACTGTTCTGGAAGGAGAATGGGTGAGGTCGGCAAATCGGGAGTTGAAGGAGAAATGTTATGAGATTGAAGAATGTTCTGATTGTGGTAAAAGACATAGAAAAATCGAGAAAATTCTATCATGACTTGTTTGGTATAGATTTGGTGCTTGACAATGATGGCAATATGATTTTTACAGAAGGTCTTGTCCTTCAAGACGAGAAAATATGGAAATCATTTTTAGGTAGGGATATTCTTCCCCAAAATAACGCTTGCGAACTGTATTTTGAAGAACAGGATATTGAGGTATTTGTTGAAAAATTGGAAAGACTGTATCCCTCTATTGAATATGTAAATCGTCTTATGACACATAGTTGGGGACAGCGAGTAATCCGATTCTACGATTTAGACGGCAACCTAATTGAAGTTGGAACACCGATGTAAACAGACAAATCGGAAGTTGAGGAAAAGAAAGAATGGAAGATAAAAAGATATTGCTTGATAATATTGATAAAATTCATACAACTGAAATGGGAATTGATAGAATTAAAAGAAACCTAAAAATAGATACAGCAGATGTTGTTGAGTATTGCAAAAATAAGGTATTAGATAAAAATTGCAATATATACAAACAGGGTAAAAATTGGTATTGCGAGGTTGAAAATATCAAAATTACTATCAATTCATATAGCTATACAATCATTACAGCACATATTGTTAAGTAATTTCAAGTTTTTGAAACTGAGAAATATGAATTTGAGGTGGAAATATGGCATCAAGCAAGGAATACTTAGAGTTTATTTTAGGGCAGCTATCTGAGTTAGAAGAAATTACTTATCGAGCTATGATGGGAGAATTTATTATTTATTATCGTGGCAAGATTGTAGGCGGTATCTATGATGATAGATTACTTGTTAAACCAGTAAAATCAGCAATTAGTTATATGCCGACAGCTCCGTATGAATTACCCTATGAGGGAGCAAAAGAGATGTTGTTGGTAGATGAAGTTGATAATAGGGAATTTTTGACAGGCTTGTTTCATGCAATGTATGATGAACTGCCAGCCCCAAAACCGAAAAAGAAGAAATAAACAACTTCCAGTTTATCACAAAGAATCCAGATATGAAACGAGCAGAGCCTCCACCGAAAGGTAGAGGCTCTGCTCGTTTCATATCTGCGGTTTTGCTCAGGAAATGGCGTCCACGTCCCACTTCATCTGGACGGCGTCGGCGCCTTCCAGTGCGATGTGGAGCGCACCGGCGTTGTCGATGGCCTGCTCCGGCGTCCGTGCGCCGCACAAAACGTGCAGGCCGGGGATCATCCGGGCCGTCAGGGCGATGACCAGCTGCGCCTTGGTGCAGTGGTACTTCTCGCAGAGGTCAGACCAGCTGTCCAGCAGCCGGATGGCCTGTATCCGGCGGGCGGGCTGGAAGCAGGGGTTCGTGTTCCGGGTGCTGCCCTCGGGGTAGGTGGTGTCCATGGTCACCTTGCCGGTGAGCAGGCCCTGCTCCAAGGGAGAATAAGCCTGAATGGACACGCCCAGCTCCTTGCAGGTGGGCAGCAGCTGCTTCTCGATGCGGCGGGTCAGCAGGCTGTACTTTTCCTGAATGACATCCAGCTGGCCGTATTTGCAGTAGCCGCGGATGAACTCAGCGGTGGTGTTGGACGCGCCGATGGCACGAATTTTGCCCTGCTCCTTGAGCTTCATCATGGCCTCGACGGTCTCTTCCAGCGGGAAGATGGAAAGGTCCGGCGTCTGCCAGTGGGTGTAGAGCACGTCCAGATGGTCGGTGCCGAGACGGCGCAGGCTGTCTTCCACGTCCTCGATGATGCTCTTGGCCGACAGGTCGCGGTAGGTCTGCACGCCGTCCACCACCTTGTGGAGAACGGGGCTTTCGTGCCGCCACTCGAGGCCGCACTTGGTGGAGAGGATGACCTTGTCCCGGTCGATGTGGCGCAAAGCTTCGCCCACCACCTCTTCGCTGTGGTAAAGGCCGTAGATGGGGGCGGTGTCTATCCAGGTGATGCCCTGCTCCACGGCAGTCTCGATGGCTTTTACCGACAGGGCGTCGTCGTTGTCGCCCCACCAGCTGCCACCGCCGATGGCCCAGGTGCCAAGCCCCAGAAATGGTGCGGAGAGGCCGCTTTTGCCAATGTTACGTTTTTCCATAGATCGTTACCTTCTTTTCCGGCAGCGCCCCGCGAAGGGGGGTGTTGTCGCTGACTGGTACATATTGTTGCATTTTAGATTTATTCCAAAAAGAGCTGCCATGCAGGTCTTCTGCACAGCAGCTCTTGGGAACCTGTAACTTAAATATTGCCAAATTCGCTCAGCTTTAACGTCTCATTGTGCGTTTCAGCCCAGCGGATAGCCCAATCGGAGGTGAACAGGAGCAGGCGGCTGCCCTTCATGTCCTCGACGGCCTTGGTGTCGCTGGTGAGGTCGAGGTCACGCAGGACGTAAGTGTCGGGGTCGTTCTGGATCCAGCGCAGCTGCTCGAAGGGGAGCTGCTGCATCCGGATCTCGACGTTGTACTCGGTGTTCAGACGGTACTCCAGCACTTCCAGCTGCAGCACGCCGACGACGCCGACCACGACTTCTTCCATACCGCCGCCCACTTCGCGGAAGATCTGGATAGCGCCCTCCTGAGCGATCTGCTCCATGCCCTTCACGAACTGCTTGCGCTTCATGGTGTCCTTCTGCTCGATGCGGGCAAAGTGTTCGGGGGAGAAGGTGGGGATGCCGGCGAACTCGACCTTCTTCTTGCCGGTACACAGGGTATCGCCGATGGAGAAGATGCCCGGGTCGAACAGGCCGATGATGTCGCCTGCGTAGGCTTCATCGACGATGGCGCGGTCCTGCGCCATCAGCTGGGTGCCGGTGGCCAGCTTGATGTTCTTGCCCTCCTGCACGTGGTAGGCTTCCATGCCGCGCTCGAACTTGCCCGAGCAGATGCGCATGAAGGCGATACGGTCGCGGTGGGCCTTGTTCATGTTGGCCTGGATTTTGAAGATGAAGGCCGAGAACTCATCACGGCAGGGGTCAACGGCCTCGCCGGTCAGGCTGTCCACGCGGGCCAGCGGGGTGGGGGTGAGGCGGAGAAAGTTCTCGAGGAAGGGCTCGACGCCGAAGTTGGTCAGCGCAGAGCCGAAGAACACGGGGCTCAGCTCGCCGCGCAGCACACGGTCGAGATCGAATTCCTCGGCAGCACCGTCCAGAAGCTCGATCTCGTCCACCAGCTGCTGGTGCAGGTAGGGGGTCAGCAGCTGGTCCAGTGCGGCATCGCCCAGCTCGGCCTCGGTCTCCTCGACCTTCTTGACGCCGTTGGCACGGCCGTCGCTGGAGAAAGCAAGCACTTTGCGGGTGTTGCGGTCGAACACGCCCTTGAACTCCTTGCCGCAGCCGATGGGCCAGTTCATGGGGTAGGTCTTGATGCCCAGAATTTCTTCGATGTTCTCCATCAGCTCGAAGGGGTCGCGGGCCTCGCGGTCCATCTTGTTGATGAAGGTGAAGATGGGGATATGGCGCAGGGTGCAGACCTTGAACAGCTTGATGGTCTGGGCCTCGACGCCCTTTGCGGCGTCGATGACCATGACAGCCGAGTCGGCTGCCATCAGGGTGCGGTAGGTGTCCTCCGAGAAGTCCTGATGGCCCGGGGTGTCCAGAATGTTCACGCACTTGCCTGCGTAGTTGAACTGCAGCACAGAGGAAGTGACGGAGATGCCGCGCTGCTTCTCGATGTCCATCCAGTCGGACACGGCGTGCTTTGCGCTCTGCTTGCCCTTGACAGAGCCTGCCTGATTGATGGCTCCGCCGTACAGCAGCAGCTTTTCGGTCAGCGTCGTTTTGCCGGCGTCGGGGTGGCTGATGATAGCAAACGTCCGGCGGCGCTCGATTTCTTCACGATTTGTCATAAAAGTTTCGTTCTCCTGAGATGCGGCCCCGCGAAGGGCCGGGTGGATGTATCAGCAAACAATAGGGTCTGTTTACATGGGAAACTCTCCTATAAAATTACATACAACGCTTATTTTAACAGAAAATCCACATGGATGCAAGAGTTTTTGCTATTTTTTCAGAACAAGGCAGGGCAGGGGCGCGGTGTCGGCCCAATTGGCAAAATCGCACACCAGTACGGTATATTTTTCCAGCGGGAGAGCCCGCAGCCAGCCGAGGATGCTCTGCTTTTCGTCCGTGCCGATGACGCAGCCGCTGTAGAGGATGGCACTGAGCACGCCGCCGGCGCGCAGCGCCGCGAGGGCGGCTTCCAGCGCAGGGATGCTGCTGTCTGCTGTGGAGAAGACGCTGTGGTCGGCCCCGGGCAGCCAGCCGAAGTTGAACATCACGATGTCCGCCGTGCCGGGCCGGACATACTGTGAGAGGTTCGCGTGGCTGTCGCAGATAAGCTCTGCCGTGAGGCCCTGCTTTTCGAGCCGGGCGCGGGTGGAAGTGACGGCCCCGGGCTGGATGTCGAAGCCCAGCACCCGGCCTTCCGGGCCGGCAAGGCGGCAGAGGAACGCCGTGTCGCCGCCGTTGCCGCAGGTGGCGTCGATGCAGAGCTTCGGGTGGGGGAGATGGGCGGCAAGATAGTCCTGCACGAAGCGCACCGCCGTCAGATCGGGGGTGCGGCGGCGGACGAGCCGCCCATCCTCAGGCGCAAAGCCGAATTTCTGCCAGAACAGCCCTTCGCCCTCGTCGGCGGGCAGGGGCGCGGTGAACACCGTCGCGGCCTCCCGGTCATAACCGCCGAACCGGCGCAATATCTCTTTTAACAGGTAGGAGCCGTAGCCCTTCCGCCGCCACTGGGGCAGGACGGACAGGGCCGTGATGTCCGCGCCTTTTGGGGTGGGGGTGACGTCGCACCGGCCGATGACGCCGGCCTCTTTATAAAGGGCAAAGCCCGTTTGAGTGGCGCTGATTTTCATAGAAACTCCTTAGACCTGATTTCACACATTCTTCACTGGGGGAACGATTGATTTTCACAATTAGCAGATAGAATAAAACCGTGCCGGAGAGGAGCGGAAAAGCTCTTCCCCCGGCCGAAGTTGTTTTCATAGCCGGAGAGTGCCGAATGGGCGAGGATTTTTGCCGGCAGGCAAGGCGCTTTCCCGAAGCAATCCTAGGCGGATTGCAAGGGAAAGCAACGCAGTATGCGGGCAAAAAGACCGCTCAGACGGTGCGCAACGGTTATGAAAACAACTTCTAGTCCCTTAGAAAGGAAGTAATCACGATGGATGAAAACAAATGGGAATATGACTATTCCTCTTCCAATAATCCTGCCGGTGATACCGGCTACCCCAATGTGGGGTCCAGCGGCATGAACACCGCAAACACTGCTTCTACCTTCAGCGAGAGCACCCAGCCTTCCGGCGGCGCAACGCCGCCCCCCGCAGGCCCGCAGAACACAGCCCCTGCCGCGCCGAAGAAGCCCAAGAAAAATGCAGGCAAGGCTGTAAAGGGCATCGTCGCTCTGGTGCTGGCCGCAGCCATGGGCTTTATGGGCGGCTTTGTGGGCGCACGCTTCGGCGGCAATAACAAAGTCATCATCCAGAAGGTGGAGCGGTCTAGCAGCTCTTCGGCAGACTCTGAGAGCGCCGCCGAAGGCACGACTGTTTCCAGCGGCATGACCACCGCACAGGTGGCCAAGACCGTCAGCCCCAGCGTCGTGGTCATCACCACCGAGCAGGTGGTCTACTCCCAGTGGTCCTGGTACGGCCAGAGCCAGGTGGAGAGCGGCGCCGGCAGCGGCGTCATCATCAGCTCGGATGGCTATATCCTCACCTGTGACCATGTCGTGAGCGGCGCGTCCAACATCACCGTCACCATCGGCGACAAGGACTACACCGCCACCGTCGTGGGCGAGGATTCCACCAGCGACATCGCCGTCATCAAGGTCGATGCCGACGGCCTGACCCCCGCCATCGTGGGCGACAGCGACAAGCTGGCCGTGGGCGACAACGTGCTGGCCGTGGGCAACCCGCTGGGTGAGCTGGGCGGCACCGTCACCAGCGGCATCGTCAGCGCCCTGAACCGCAGTGTCTCCATCCAGAGCTCCAGCTCTGTCAACACCATGTCCCTCATTCAGATGGATGCTTCTGTCAGCCCCGGCAACTCCGGCGGCGGCCTGTTCAACATGAACGGCGAGCTGATCGGCATCGTCAACGCAAAGTCTTCCAGCTCTGACGCCGAGGGTCTGGGCTTCGCCATCCCCATCAACGACGCCATCAAGGTGGCGCAGGACCTGCTGGAGAACGGCTACGTCACGGGCCGTCCCTATATGGGCATCACCTATCTGGCTGTCAACGACGCACAGACGGCGGCACAGCTGGGCGTCAACGCCTACGGCATCTACGTCATGGACGTCGTCTCCGGCGGCCCTGCCGATAAGGCGGGCCTCAAGGCCGGCGACCGCATCATCAGCATCGACAACACCGAGGTAGCCCAGAAGACCGACCTTGGCACCCTGATGCAGGAGCACTCTGCCGGTGATACCCTGTCCATCACCGTCGCCCGCGACGGTCAGATGCAGACCGTCAGCCTGACGCTGGGCGAAAAGAACGCCTCCAACAGCGGCAATGGCACCAACGGCGCATCTCGTCAGGAGAAGTCTGCCGAGTCTGCACCTCAGCAGGACCCGCAGGGCTAAATCAGGACATGATTGAGTGGCTCGCCGCGCAAAGCGGCGGGCCGCTTTTTGTTATACCTGGCCGAAAATCGTTGCACTGTATGGCAGCAGCGTCACTTCGCCGCCGCAGACCCGGCTGGGGCCTTTCCAGAGCGCAGACGATACGCCGTCGCTCAGCAATTTCCACTGGCCGTCGGGCAGACGGACCCGCTTTTCTTCTTCCGTGGGATTGTAAAAGACGCAGAGCGCCCGCCATGCCGCGCCGTCGCCGGGTGCGGCGGGCAAAGTCCAGCCCACGAGGGGCTGTTCCAGCGAGAAAAATCGGATGGCCGCCGGGCTGGCCGCGTCCGAGGCGCTCAGGCGGGGGAACTGCGCCCGCAGGCCCAGCAGGCCCCGGTAATAGTCCACAAGACCGTGGAACTGCGCGGCCCGCTTCCAGTCCAGACGGTTGAGGGAGGGCGAAGAGCGGTAGGTGTTGCCCTGCCCTTTTTTGGTGCGGGCGAACTCCTCGCCGGCCTGCAGGAAGGGCATCCCCATGCAGGTGAGATAGATGCCCGCCGCCAGCCGGTTCTGGGCCAGCGCCGCCGAGTCGGCGGCAGTGTACTCGGGACGGGCGTACCGGACGAGCATGAGTTTATCCCAGAGAGTGAAATTGTCGTGGGCGGACACATAGCTGACGATCTGGGAGGGCGAATGGGCGGGCAGCTTGTCGCTGCGGCACCACGCGGCCACGGCCCCGCCGATGTCCCAGAAGCTGCCCGGTCTGCCCTCGACGTAACCCGGCTCCCGGGCGTCAAAACAGCCGCCCTTGATGACGTCGCGGGTGTTGTCGCAGAAGATGCCGATGCGCTCGGACAGCATGGCGAGGTTCGCCTTGTTGGCCTCGTACCGGTGGAGCTGGCTGCCGCCGCCCTGCCACGGCTCACCGTACATCAGGATGCTTCTGCCGCCCGGCAGAGCGTCCAGCGCGGCCCGCAGTTCGTTCATGGTGTCCACGTCATAGAGGCCCATGAGGTCGAAGCGGAAGCCGTCGATGTGATATTCCTGCGCCCAGTAGAGCACCGAGTCGATGAGGTATTTCCGGGCCATGGGCCGCTCGCTGGCAAACTCGTTGCCGCAGCCGCTGCCGTTGGAGAAGCTGCCGTCCGGGTTCTGCCGGAAGAAATAATAAGGCACCGTGCTGTTCAGCGGGTTCTCGCTGCGGTACATATGATTGTACACCACGTCCATGATGACGCCGATGCCCGCCGCGTGGAGAGAAGCTATCATCTCCTTGCACTCCCGCACCCGGACTTCGCCTTTCGCGGGGTCGGTGGAGTAGCTGCCCTCGGGGACATTGTAGTTGGTGGGGTCGTAGCCCCAGTTATACTGCCGGGTGAGGGGGCGGCTCTCGTCCACACTGCCAAAGTCGAAGATGGGCATCAGCTGCACATAGCCCACTCCCAGCCGCTTGAGGTAGTCGAGGCAGGTGGGGAAGGTGCCGGCGGAAGAAAGGGTGGTCCCCTTCTGGGTAAAGGCCATGAATTTGCCCCGCCATGCATTCCGAACGCCGCAGGCCGGGTCTTGCGAGAAGTCGCGGACGCTGACCTCCCATACCGTCCGGCGGGAGGCCGGGACGATGACCCGGTGGTCGTGGCTCCAGTCGGGCGGGTCGATGCGGGGCGCGTCTAAAATCATGCTCCGCAGGCCGTTGACGCTTGCCGTCCGGGCGTAGGGGTCGCCCGTCTCGTATGCTGTGCCGTCCACCTCGACGGTAAAGGTATAGTAATGTCCGTGCTGGTCGCCGGGCAGATAGACCGACCAGACGCCCTGCCCGTGCTGTTCCAGCGGCAGGGTCCCCATGCAGGCCCCGCCGTCGCCCCGGCGGTAGAGGTTGACCGATACCTTCTGCGCCGTGGGCGCCCAGAGCCGGAGCCGGGTGCCGGAGGGGTTATATTCCGGCCCCAGAGGGCCGCTGTAGGTTGTCTGCCGTGCAAAGGCGCTGCTCTCGAACAGCGTTTTCCACTCTGCGGGCGTTTTCATTTCGTTCCATTCCCTTCGCATATCAAATCAATATAAAATTAGTGTACCCGCCTGCCCGTGGATTTTCAAGACTTTTCTTGCAAAAGGGGGCAAAGTACACTATACTTGGAAAAAACGCAGGACGGAGGCAGGCAGATGGCATACACCGACGATTGGGAGAACTTGATGAACGGAGTGTTCGGCCCGGGAGGAAAACTGCGCTTTGATACGCAGAAAACGCCGCCGGAAAAGCCCGGTCTGCCCGATATGAACGCAGCCCTGCTGGAGCAGCAGAAAAAGCTGGACGAAATGCTGAAAAAACAGAACGCCGAGCTGCGCAGAGACACCACACAGGAGGCGCTGGCCCAGAGCCGGAAGATGCTCGAGGATATGGAGGCCGACGGCCTGCTGGCCAAAGGCACCACCGAGGTCAGACAGGAGCATCTGGGCAGCTTCGAAGGGCTGGCCGCTGAGGTGAAAAAGACGGTGCTGGGGCAGGACGCCTTCGTGGACGGCGTCGTGCGGGCCATGCGCCGGCCTTTCGTGCTGGGGACGGAGGCCCCTACGGCCCGGAACGTCATCCTGCTCTGCGGTGCGCCCGGTACGGGGCGGCATTTCGCTCTGACGGAGACGGCCCGCTGCATGGCCGCCCGGGGTCTTTTGCAGAGCGATAAGCTGGCCGTTATGGATCTGGCGCTTTACCCCAACCCGGGGGCTGAAAAGCTCTTTTTGCAGGATCTGTACGCCGCCCTCCATGCGCCGGGAGAGATCCTGGTCTTTGAGCACTACGAGAGCTGCTACCCGGGCTTTTTGAAGACGCTGGCAGACCTCGCCGTCAAGGGCAGTGCGCCCCTGTCCAGCCGGTATCTTGTCAACAAGGAGGGCATCCTCGTGGACGCCGGAACGGCGCTTGCCCCCGGGGCTGTGAGCCGCATCACCCCCTGCGGCAAGTACCTCGTCTTCTTCTCCCGGAAGGGCCGGGAGGCGCTGGCTGACAAGTTCGGTGCGGCCTTCGTCTCGGCGCTGGGCGATGTCTGTGAGACCGGCGCCTTTGCGCGGGAAGCCCTCGCCGCGCTGGCAGCCCAGCAGCTCAACGCGCTGGCCGCAAAAGTGAAGACCCGCCTCGGCCTGACCCTGTCGGCGGGCGCGGATGTGCGGGACTATGTGGCGGCCCAGTGCAGCCCGAAGCAGGGGGCGGCGGGGCTTTCGGCCTGCTGCGATAAGATATTCCGCGCTCTGAGCGAATACTGTCTGCAAACAGATGCCGCGCTTACCGGAACGATCACACTGACTGCCCGGGAGGACGGCCTCGACTTTGCCCTCAACGACGCCGGACCCCAGAAGCTCTTCGACCTGCTGCCCGCCGCCTATACCGGCGCAGTGGAAGAGATCAGGAAAGAGCTGAACGACCTCGTGGGTCTTGCACCGGTGAAGGAATACGTCTTCGGTCTCGCCGATAACATTCAGGTGCAGCAGCGCCGTGCGGCGGCGGGCCTCAAGACCGCCAGCCTCTCGATGCACATGATCTTCACCGGCAACCCCGGCACCGGCAAGACCACCATCGCCCGGCTCGTGGCAAAGTACCTCAAGGCCATCGGCGCCCTCAAGGGCGGGCAGCTGGTGGAGGTGAGCCGGGGAGACCTCGTGGGTCGCTACACCGGCCACACCGCCCCCCTGACCAACAGCGTCATCCAGAGCGCGCTGGGCGGCGTCCTTTTCATCGACGAGGCCTACAGCCTCTACCGGGGCGAGCAGGACAGCTTCGGCCTCGAGGCCATCGACACGCTGGTGAAGGGGATGGAAGACCACCGGGACGAGCTGGTGGTCATCCTTGCGGGCTACACCAAAGAGATGGAGACGTTCCTGACCGCCAACAGCGGCCTTGCCAGCCGCTTCCCGAACAGGATAGAGTTCCCGGACTACACCGCCGATGAGCTGCTGGACATCACGAATGTGCTGGCGAGGGGCAAGGGCTACAGGCTGGCCGAGAGCTGCACGGGACCGCTGCGGGGCTACTACGAGCGCCGGCAGGCAGAGGACGCCCGCACGGCGGGCAACGGACGTCTCGCCCGCAACACGCTGGAAAAGGCCATCTTCAACCAGAGCCGCCGCCTCGTGGCAGAGCCTGCGGCGGAGCTGGATGTCATCCTGCCCGGTGATCTGGAGCTTCAATGATAAAAAAACGCTGGTACATTAGTTTTACGGTGATAAGGAAGTATTCACAACAACTTATCAATAACGCCGACAGACAGGGTGCAAAAAAGAGAGAACAATTTGTGAAAATATTTGTTCTCTCTTTTATGTCCACTAAGTTCACATATTTGTTATTTGCTTAAAATTCTCATATGCTGTATTATCTTTTAGAATCTCTACCATTTCTGGAGTCACAATTTTTTCAAAGGCTTTTAACGAATCCGGCTCTGTCACCTTTGATAAAATAAAATTTTTAAGCATGAGTGTCAAAGGTTCACCAATGGCTGATTTATAATTAAACCCAATTAATTGCATAGTTTTTAAGGTATCAACACTTATTAATTCTTTTATTTGCTCATAAGATTCAACCTGTGTTCTTACAGCATTTACATCTCCACCTTGTTGCTCCGCCGATGCTATTTGTATACCTTTTATTATTTCTAAAATTCGTGATACAGTATTATGTAAATGTTGAATGTCCTCATCACTGATGACAACTTTTTCTAATTCTGATTTATATGCTTGAGCAATTCGTACCGCTTCTTCTCGTTCATTAAGTAATTCATTGATTATCGCATCATATGTATTACGAATTTTTTCTACATTTTTTTCTTCCTTAATCGCTTTAATTTTATTTGATACCGCAGTAACAGTACCTTTAACTGCTAATTCTGTTAGAGATGTTCCAAGACCTAAAAGTTCAGTCGCATACATTTCATCCATAAACTTATACCTCCTCATATCGACAAATTATATCACTAAAAACGGTTAAAAGCAATATCTGAAATGTTACGCAATAGAACGCCATTTTGAAGGCAGATATATATAACCCTTACCCTGTCATTTTAACACCCGCAAATCCGCATAAATCAAGGATAAAATAACTCCTACTGCGTAACAAACCCCATAATAAATTGAGGGCGAAAGCAGTTTACTGATTTCGTCCTCTTGACTGCCCAAAAGCAAAGGCGGGAAAAGCTGTCAAGGGCGCGTAGCGCGAAGTTTACCCTTGACAGCTTTTCCTGTCTTTGCTACTTCCTAACGGTCGAAGCGGAATTTCAATATAGCCTCAACCAGTTTTGCCTTTAGCCTGTCCTGCGTGTCGTCATTAATATGCCCTTTATACTTAGACAGATATTTGATGTATCCGGTGTAATGCCGCAATACTGCGTCTATCGCTTCCGGCCCTCCGGCAACCGCTTTTTCGATTATCTCAAAAGGTATCAGCTTTTTGTTCTTCATGCTCTAATCTCTCCCATTCTTTTCGCAACTGTTTCAATGCAACATTGCGTCTGCTGTTTATCGTGCTTCTGCAACGCCCGTACAGTCTGCCGATTGCTTCATCACGATAGCCAATGAAGTAATAAAGCAACAGAACTTCCCGCCTTAATTTCGGCAGTCTTGACAATGCCATTGCTAATTGTTCGTTATCAACTATTACTTTCTTTCCCAACACAAGAAATGCAGTCGGCTTGTCCTGTTTTTCAAAGTATCTATCCATAGCAGACGGTTCAAAAAATCTTTCCGACATCAGATAGTCAAGGGAAATTTCCCTTGCTTCTTTCCGCTTCAAATCCCGCCATGCGTTGATTGCTTCATAGCGCAGGACAATCCTACAGAACGCATTGAACGCATATTCAATATGTTCTATGAACTGTTCAGAATATCTCATTTTCTCTCACCCCCTTTCTTCCCAGTAGGGGGCTATTACAACAAACACCCATACAGCATAAAGCGGTACAAGTGTTTGGGTAATATGAGCTTTTAATACCTATTAAATGATATGTGTATTCATACTCATAGGCAGAATATCCCGTTTTTCCAAACAGAATTTTTTTGACAATAATCTATTGGATAAAAAGGACATGGCGGTACCTCCTTAATACCGCCATAAATAATCTTATCAATATAAAAATAAATGGACAGCTCTGTATTCAAAGCCGTCCATAAATAATTTATGTGCATGAGCAATCAACTGCTGTATGACGGTTTTTTCTTTTACCGTCATGCGGCAATTTATAACAAACATTCCATATTTCCCGACTGTATCTCGGTTATATGCTGTGCGATACGTTCCTTAGACCAATTCCACCATTTTATTTTGAGCAGAGAATCAATCGTTTCTTGGGAAAACCGCTTTCTTATCGGTTTTGCCGGAACGCCGCCAACGATTGTATACGGCGGAACATCTTTTGTAACGACAGCCCGTGTTCCGATAACTGCACCATCCCCAATCGTAACACCCGCTAAAATAACTGCTTCATAACCAATCCAGACATCATTTCCAATAACAATATCCCCTTTGTTATCCCATGCTCTTGTAATATCTTTTACGCTCAAATCCCATTCTTCAAAAAATATGGGAAATGGATAAGTGGAAAGTGAAGATAGCGTATGGTTTGCACTATTGAATATAAATTTTGCTCCGCAGGCAATGGAACAAAATTTACCAATTATCAGCTTATCTTCATTGATTGGATAGTGGTACAAAACATTATTCTTCTCAAAATCCTTTGGCTCTCTAACAAAATCATTATACATTGTATAATCGCCAATTATGATATTAGGATTGCTAATGACGCTTTTTAAATAGACCGTTTCCCTGTCCGCTGAACGAGGGTAAATTTTTTCTGACATAATGGCTCCTTTCTTGTTATGCAAATGGAAAAACATATTTTCTTATGTTCTCAAAGCGATTATTTTCTATAAAGTATACGGTCTGTTCATTTGCAGAATAAACAAAGGATACTCTGGTCGCCCATACCCCCTCCTGCCGGGTGGCATGAAGCAACGCAAATGCATCGGAGAGTAAAAACTCACCTTTGTAACTGTCTAATAACCGCAAAGCCCGTTCATACCTGTCATCGCCCGGCACAATAAATTTTTTTGTGCTTTCCGGCTTCATCAAAGAATAGTTTGTTATTACAGAATACCTGCCTTGTTCTTCCCGATAACCAATTCCCGGTTCTATTACCAATGTACGACCATAAACATCGGATAACATTGCCTGCATAGTAGAATCCGGCGCATAAACAATTCTCTTTGATTTCATAATTTCCAGAACATCATCAAAGGAAATCTGTGCCTTTATAAACTGCTCTGTTAAATCTGCAACCGTTATACAATTCCCACTGTTTTGATATGCCCCGGCAGGATTGCCATGCACATATAACAGTGTTCCTACATTTCCATTTTGATTTACTCCATGATAGGAATGATAGGCTCTGTCCGGTCGCAAAATTCCGATATAGAAACGGTCTTTTTCTATAATCACCTTATGCTTCCATACAGAAAGGTCAATATCAAAATTAAACCCTGTTATCATATCATCCCCTCGATAAACAAATCGGGTACACATAATAGCCGCCTTTCCTTAAAACTTTGTATGTTTCACTTTTATCTTACAGCCATTGAAAGAAATATTCTATACACTGTATGGCACCGAAAAGATTTGTATAAAATAAGAGGCTGCAACTTGGCAGCCCCTTACGGTTATTTTTGATATATGATTTTCCGAACAGCATATAAGGATAAACAATATTTTTCAGACAGACATTCCATTGAAACACCATTGTGGTAGTCCTCTTTTATCTGCCTGTTACGCTGTCTTAATTCTTGCCGATAGCCGGAAACTTCTCCCCAACGTTTTTGCTGTTCCTGCTCGACAGGGACATAGATATACCCGCCTTGAACATAATTCTGCAACTCTTTTACTAATGCGTCCGGAAGAATCAATTTTGCATTCAGATATTTCATGCGGCTTCCTCCTTGATATGATAGTCAAGTTACAAAGCCAGCATTTTTATTTTGCGACTCTTTTTACTCCATGCAACCGTCGCAATTTACTGGCTTTGCATGGAGAAATGCTTTGTTTCTCTTTTGAGTGTTGATACACATACAAATCACTTCTTTCTCTGTATCTGCTATAAGGGATTGAAACAAATATAGTTTAACATAGTTTTACCTCTATATCAATCTTGGTTTTTCATCTTTCACTTTGGCATTTTCAAAACTTCTCCGTAGTAGGGCATAAGGAAAACTTTTTTGAAAAATTTCTCTCAAAGTTCGTCATTTTCGCCCTCTGCGGTGTTGTAGGTAATGAGAGGATTTTCAAGAGGGTTTGGGATACTTCCCAACAAGCAGAATCTGTCCGCAAGCCATAGGCGAAACGGGCAGATTTACGGAAAAGGGTACCCTTTTCCTATGCTTGCTCCGAAACTTCTCACTTTAACAAATACAGAAAGGAAGGGAAAAGAATGGAATGGGATATTGAAATCAAAGACAGTGAATTTGTACCGCAGAACAGGAAACCAACAGAGGAAACCGTCTGTTACAAAATCGGCGGCACATACTATGAAGTGTCTACCTCCTGCGGCGGCTCGGAACGGCTGCGGGATAAGATGATACGGCTCATAAAATCGGAAACCGTCAAAACGCCCAATGACAAACAGGGATAGGCGATGTATAATGAGTACAGCATTACTGTTTGTCGGGCGTTCATTACAGGAGGAATGAACACATGACAGCAAATACAAATAAGCCCGGACAGATAACAGCATTATACGCCCGTCTTTCGCAGGAAGATACGTTAGAGGGCGACAGCAACAGCATTGTGAACCAGAAAGCAGTCCTTTCCAAATATGCGGCGGACAACGGCTTTTCCAATCCCGTTTTCTTCATTGACGACGGTGTATCGGGAGTGACGTTTGACAGACCAAATTTTAACCGCATGATTGCAGAGATTGAAGCCGGAAACGTGGCGACAGTCATAGTCAAGGATATGTCAAGGTTAGGGCGTGACTATCTGAAAGTCGGCTACTATACGGAAATCTTTTTCGTGGAGCGTGATGTGCGCTATATCGCTATCAATGACGGTGTAGACAGCGCAAAGGGTGACAATGATTTTACCCCATTTCGTAATCTGTTTAACGATTTTTACGCAAAGGACACAAGCAAAAAGGTACGGGCAATCAAACGGGCGCAGGGTATGGCGGGGGAACATCTGACAAAGCCGCCTTATGGCTACATGGTAAGCCCTGCCGACAAGAAACAATGGATTGTGGATGAGGAAGCCGCTGCTGTGGTGAAGCGGATTTTTGATTTATGTATCAGTGGAAAAGGACCGGCACAGATTGCGAACATTCTCAAAGCAGATAACGTACTGATTGCAAAAGCCTATTACGCAAAAAGAAAAGGGAAAGCACTTCCCGATAATCCGTACAACTGGGAGGACAGCACAATAGTCGGCATTTTGGAGCGTATGGATTACTGTGGACATACGGTAAACTTCAAAAGCTATTCCAAATCCCACAAGCTGAAAAAGCGGATTCCAACCACAAAGGAACAGCAGGCTATCTTCTTCAATACCCATGAAGCGATTGTAGAGGACGCTGTATTTGAACGGGTGCAGGAACTTAGGGCAAACAAACGCCGCCCCACAAAGGCAGAGCGACAGGGATTATTCTCCGGCTTGGTGTACTGTGCGGATTGCGGAAGTAAATTACATTTTGCCACCTGTAAAAGTTTCAACGGCTCACAAGACCATTACCGCTGTGCAAAATACAAAAGCAATACGGGAAGCTGTACGGCGCATTTTATCCGTGAGGAAGTCTTGAAGCAAATCGTATGGGGCAGGATATTTGACGTGACCGCACTTTTCTTTGATGACATTATGGCTTTCCGTGAAATGATGTATCAGCAACGCTCTGTTGAAACAGAAAAAGAAATGAAGCGCAAAAAACGTGAAGTCGGACAGGCACAAAAGCGGATAGCGGAACTTGACCGTATCTTCAAGCGGATTTATGAGGACGACATAAGCGGCGCAATCAGTCACGAAAGATTTTTGAAACTGTCCGCAGAGTATGAAGCAGAACAGCGGGAACTGGAAGAAAAAGTGAAGTCCGAACAGCAGGAAGTTGATACCTACGAACAGAACAAGAGTGACTTTGACAGTTTTTCCGCAATTATCCGCAAGTATGTGGGGATAAAGGAACTCACCCCCACAATCGTCAATGAATTTATCAAGAAAATCATAGTCCATGCGCCGGAAAAGGTGGACGGGAAACGGGTACAGAAAGTCGATATTGTTTTCAACTTTGTCGGGGAAATCAATTTCCTTTCTGCTACACCCCCAAAACGTCAAGGTGCATAGGAACGTGAAAAGACGGTACAGCCCTTATAATCGGGGCTATACCGCCTAATCTGAAATTACTTCCCTCTAACCGAAAACATTTCGTACCAGCGTTTTTTTACAGATTTTCCATCCGCAGCAGGTAGTAGAGCACCTCGATCAGGACGTTCGGCGAGAGCAGCGATGCCGCATGGCTGCCCTCGATGAGCCGCTGTTCGCGGTTGGAAGCCGTCATCACATAGTCAGCCAGCTGGGCCAGCGGGCCGTGGCTGTCACAGGTGATGACCAGCACCGGTACATCCCGCCCTTTGGCGGCAGCGGACACCTCTTCCAGCCTGGCACTCTGCCCGGAGGCCGAGAGCACGATGAGGATGTCTTTGGGGGTCAGCGTCTGGGCAAAGGCAAGGTTCTTCTCGTGGACTGCGCTGGAAACGCACCGCTTGCCCAGATGGCTGAACCGGATGGAGGCATCGAAGGCCACCGGCAGGCCGCCGCCCTCAGAGACCACCTCCATGACCTCGCAGCTGCGCAGCAGAGAGAGGATCTGCCGCAGCTGGCGGGTATCAATAGCCTGAATGGTGGCCCGCAGCTCCTCTTCGCGGTTTGCCAGAATGTTCAGAAGTGCCTGATGCAGCTCGTCCTGCCCTTCGTCCCGCATACGCTGGGCTTCCTGCTGCTCCATGGCGTCCCGTGCCAGCGCCAGCTGGAATTTGCGGTAGTTCTCGAACCCCAGTTTGTGGCACAGCCGGGTGATGGTGGCCTCGGACGAACAGCTCAGCCGGGCCAGTTCTGCTGACGTACACATCGACGCCCGCTTTACATCTGCAAGGATGCAGTCCGCAATGCGCCTCTCGGCGCTGTAAAGCTGGATGCCGGAACATAGCAGAGTTACTACGCTTCCGGGGGCTTCGCACATAAGTGATCCCTCCTCGCATTATGCGCAAGACACAATTTCTTCTTGAGTTCTACTTGAGATTGTAGCAGTCTGAACGAAGAAAATCAATTCAAATCCCCATAAATTTTCGGGGTTGACGGAAATTGACTTTTTCTGCCGATTTTTGTATCCTGCACGGTTTTGCCGCACAAAGCGCAAAAAATGCCCCTCCGCAGAGTGCGGAGAGGCATCGGGAACAAAATATTCAGCGCAGCTTAGTGCAGAAAGGCGTTTCAGCAGCCTTCCTTCTCAGCCAGCTTGCGGCCCATCAGCACGCCCATGACGGAGGCCATCATCAGGCCGCGGGTCCAGCCGGAAGAGTCGCCGAGGCAGTGCAGGCCCTTGATGTTGGTGTCGAGGTTCGAGTCCATCTTGACCTTGTTGGAGTAGAACTTCAGCTCGGGGCTGTACAGCAGGGTCTCGTTGGCGGCAAAGCCGGGGACGACCATGTCCAGCATCTTGATGAACTCGATGATGTTGGTCATGGCGCGGTAGGGCATGGCGGCGGTGATGTCGCCGGCCACGGCGTCCTTCAGGGTGGGCTTGACGTTGGACTGGGCCAGCTCCTTCGCCCAGGTGCGCTTGCCGTCGAGGATGTCGCCGTAGCGCTGCACCATGATGTGGCCTGCGCCCAGCATATTGGTCAGCTCGCCCACCTTCTGGGCGTAGGCGATGGGCTGGTTGAAGGGTTCGGTGAAGTTGTGGGAGACGAGGATGGCGAGGTTGGTGTTCTCGCTCTTCTTCTCCTTGAAGCTGTGGCCATTGACCACGGCCAGGTCGTTGTCATAGTTCTCCTGTGCCACAAAGCCGCCGGGGTTCTGGCAGAAGGTGCGGACCTTGTTCTTCCAGGGCTTCGGGTAGCCGATGAGCTTGGACTCATACAGCACCTTGTTCACCTTTTCCATGACCTCGTTGCGGCACTCGACGCGGACACCGATGTCCACGGTGCCGGGCTTGTGGGCGATATGGTGCTCTGCACAAATTTTCTCAAGCCAGTCTGCGCCGCGGCGGCCGGTGCCGATGACCACGGTGTCGCCGTAGACGGCGCGGGGCTCCCCGTCGCCCTGACGCAGCAGCACGCCCCTGCACTCCTCGTCTTCGAGGATGATGTTCTCGCACTCGGTGGAGAAGAGCATCTCCACGCCGTTGTCAGCCAGATAGTTCTGGATGGCGAGATAGAGCTGCTGTGCCTTCTCGGTGCCGAGGTGGCGGATGGGGCAGTCCACCAGCTTCAGACCGGCGTGGATGGCGTTCTTGCGGATCTCCTTGATGTCCTCGCCGGTGTAGATGCCCTCCACATGGGGGTCGGCGCCGAACTCGAGGTAGATCTTGTCGGTGTAGTCGATGAGCTCCTGCGCAAACTCTTCGCCGATGAGGCTGGGCAGGTCGCCGCCGACCTCATAGGAGAGGCTTAGCTTGCCGTCGGAGAAGGCGCCTGCACCGGAGAAGCCGGTGGTGATGGCGCAGGTGGGGCGGCAGTTGACGCAGTGACCGATCTCGGCCTTGGGGCAGTGGCGCTTTTCCACCGGCTTGCCTTTTTCCACCAGCAGGATGTGCTTCTTGCTGCCGCGGCGCAGCAGCTCCACAGCGGTGAAGATGCCGGCAGGGCCGGCACCAACGATGATGAGATCGTACTTTTCCATAACTCTTTTTATCCTTTGTGTTGAATTGATCTTGGGTTTCGTTTTTCAGCAGAGGGTTAGTCTGCGTTCAGCGTTCTTGCCCTCTCCGTCTGCTCCCGCTGGTCGCATCCACCGCCCGGGTTGCGGCACCCAGCATCCGCAGCGCTTCGCTTGCGTCTTGCTGGCCGCTGCCCCAACAATGATTCTCTGCTTCCGCCACTGGCGGCGGTCATCATTGTTGCTCCCAAAGGGAGAGGCAAAAATCTTCCGGTAGGCCAGAGGCTCTCCCTTTGGGAGAGCTGTCACCGAAGGGGAATGAGAGGGCAAGCCCGCTAACGTTATTTGTTCTCCTGCTCCACCTCGGCGCTCTCATCCACATAGTCGAGCTCCACAGCGGTGGACTCCACATCCGCGTGGGAGACATCCGGGGCGATGACGCCGTCGCCGTTCAGATCCTGGCCGGTAATGGCTTCCAGCATGGACTGGGTCTCCGGATGCAGCTTTATAAAGCGCCGGACGGCCAGCATGGTGTACAGGGCGCTCAGCAGGTTCAGCGCGCCTTCCAGGATGAGGATGAGTCCGATGGCCATCACCAGCGTCTCCATGGTGCCGAAGGGGTCCACCACCATCACGATGCCCAGCACGACGCTGAGCACGGCCAGCAGCAGAAAGATCTTCCAGCTCGGATACCCGCACCGGCGCAGCTCGAGGGCATTCTGGATGCGGCCCAGACTGTCAAAGATGACGAACAGGCCGAACACGATGGGCAGCACCCGCACCACCACATCGCTGCGGATGATGAGGAATGCGCCCAGCGCCAGACAGACCAGCCCCGAGATGAGGGTGAGCTGGCTCTGGAACACGCCGCGCTCTACGACAAAATACCGCACCAGCTGCACTGCCGCGCAGGCCAGCACCACGCCGCCCAGCGCGTAGCAGACCACGTTGAGGGCCGTGCCGGGCACCATCAGCAGGAAGATGCCCAGCGCCAGATAGAGCAGGCTCATGAGGATAAGGTTCCACTTCAGCTTTTTTGCCATAGAGTTCACGTTCCTTTCAGGTTATACGGCCGCGTCCTGCTTTTCGGAGAGCGGGACGATGACGGTACGGTTGATGCGGGCCATGAAAACGAGGCTCAGCGCAAGGCTGACCACCTCCGCGATGATGAAGGCCCACCAGACCATGTTCACCTCGCCGGTGCGGCTCAGCAGCCATGCGGCGGGGATGAGCACCACCAGCTGACGGCAGATGGAGACGGTCAGGCTGAACACGCCGTTGCCCAGCGCCTGGAACACCGAGCTCAGCACGATGCCGGCACCCGCCAGCAGGAAGTGGGGGCAGATGATGCGCAGCGCCGGGACGCCGATGGCCAGCATGGCGTCGCCGGCGGCGAAGAGGCCCAGCAGCTTATCCGGCAGGAACTGGAAGATGCAGAAGCCCACCAGCATGATGCACTCGGCGTAGAAGACTGCGAGGCGGATAGTCTTTTTGACCCGCTCCGGCTTCCGTGCGCCGTAGTTGTAGCTGATGATGGGGACCATGCCGTTGTTCATGCCGAAGATGGGCATGAACACGAAGCTCTGCAGCTTGAAGTAGACGCCGAAGACGGCGACAGCCGTGGCCGAGAAGGCCATCAGGATCTGGTTCATGAAGAAGGTCATCACGCTGCCCACGCACTGCATGGCGATGCTGGGCAGGCCGACGGTGTAGATGCGGCCGATGGCCTTGGCGCTGGGCCGGAAGCCCCGGAAGCTGATCTGGATGTCGGGGTTTTTATTGAGATTAAAGTACAGCGTCATGCCCGCGCCGCAGAACTGGCCGATGACGGTGGCCGCGGCAGCGCCGGTGGTGCCGGACAGGGCCTCGCCGCAGCAGCCGAAGATGAAGATGGGGTCGAGAACGATGTTCACGACAGCGCCCACCAGCTGGCTTATCATGCTCAGATGGGTGCGGCCGGTGGCGGCCAGCAGCTTCTCGCCCATGGTCTGGGTAAAGAGGCCGAGGCTGAGCACGCAGCAGAGCCGCAGATACTGGATGCCCTGCCGGGCGATGTCCATGTCCGAAGTCTGTGCGTAGAAGTAGGGTCTCATGCAGGTGAGGCCGATGACGAGGAAGACGGCGTAGCTGCACAGGGACAGGAAGATGCCGTTCTCGGCGGTCTGATTGGCCCGTTCCTGGTTCTTTTCGCCGAGGCTCTTGGACAGCAGGGCGTTGACGCCCACACCGGTGCCGACGCCCACGGCGATCATGACGTTCTGCAAAGAGAACGCCAGCGAAACGGCGGTCAGGGCGCTCTCGCTGACGTGGGACACGAAAATCGAGTCCACCACGTTGTAGAGGGCCTGCACCAGCATGGATACCATCATCGGCACGCTGAGCTTGATGAGCAGAGGGTTGATGTCCATGGTACCCATGATGTTTTCCCGCTCACCGGCGGGAGAGGATAAGGGCTGCTTGTTTTCCACGATTTCTCCTTTTGATGCTGATAACTTGGGGATGCAGAGTTCTTCTATGCCGCAAACGTGGGCAGAGCGCAAAAGCACCCCACCCACGCAGCATCATTATTTATTTTCCCCCTTCCGGGGCGGCGGGCATCAGCCCTCCATGGCCTTCTCCTTGGCCTCTGCGGCGGCAAGGATCATCTTCACACAGGCGTCATGGCCCAGTGCGGCGTTGATGGCGAGGTCATAGTTGTGGGCATCGCCCCAGCGGTTCTGGGTGTAGTAGTTGTAGTAGGCGGCACGGTTGCGGTCGGTCTTGTCGATCTCGTCCTTGATGCCCTTTTCGTCCTTGGCCTGCAGCATGTTGTTCTCCTTGCCGTAAGCCAGACGCCACCCCTTGGGGGCGTAGACGAAGATGCGCAGCACGTCCTTGCGGTCGCGCAGGACATAGTCGCCGCAGCGGCCCACGATGACGCAGGGGCCTTCGTCGGCCAGCTGCTTGATGATGCGGCTCTGCAGGATGAAGACCTGATCGCCCAGCGGAAGGTCATTGCCCATCGTATACAGGCTGTACAGCAGGCTGTGGGTGTGCCGCTTCTCGCTGGCGGCCACGGCCTCCTCGGACAGTCCGGAATTCTTGGCGGCCATCGTGATCAGTTCCTTGTCGTAGAGCTTGATGCCCAGTGCGCGTGCCACGTCCTTGGCGATGTAGCGTCCGCCGGTGCAGTACTCACGGCCCAAAGTGATGATCGTCTTTGCCATAATATGTTCCTCCCATGTTGATGATTTATCCCAAAAAGCTCTTGGCTGTGCTGCCTCTCAGGAGACAGAAGGCGCGGTGCTTTGGTTTGCTTCCGATAGCGGAGGCGCAGGCAGGCGCACCTCTGCAAACTGCATGGTGCCGGTATGGTCCACGATGTAAACGCTGCACCGCCCGCCTGCGGCGGTCTGCTCGGGCGGGAAGCGGAAGCCGCCGGTCCGTGTCCGCTCCATCCGCCGGAAGGTGCGGTGGGCTGTGGTGGCGTGGGCTACTCCGTCGTGGGGGCTGCAGGCCGCCCAGCCGGAAAATTCGGCCGGGAGCAGCTGCCGCTGGCCCTTCTGGGCCAGATACCAGCAGTCATCCTCGGCACTGTACACAAAGTCGCAGGAGACCCGCCGGGGGCGGTTGGCCTCGGTGTCCCGGGGCTTGGGGCGGAGAGCGATGGCCCGCCCGGTGAAGCAGCGGGCAAAATCCGTCACCGCCATCGTGCAGTTCACAGCCCCGTCGCTGTCGGCGGTGGGGTCGTTGAGGAGGACATAATCGGCGAGGACCGCGTCGTCGTGGCCGAAGCCCCGCAGACCCATCCAGACCCCGATGGGGTCCCGCTGGCCCCGGATGCGGCGCTCGATGCGCACGGCCACAGAACAGCCGTCGTGTATCTGCTCCCGCAGGTCCTGCAGGTCCATCCACGCCTGCCAGCAGGGAAAACCGCAGCAGCCCGCTGCCGCGGCGGCGAAAGCGCCGTTGCTGGTGCTGCCGGTGGTCTTGTCCTCCATGACGTAGGCCACCTCTTCGGGCAGGATGTCCTCGCCCCAGCGGTTCATCAGGGCCGCCATCACCAGCGGCAGGTCCATGTCCCGGCCAAAGCTGGGGTCATGGGCCGAGAGGCAGTATTCCGGTAAGTACAGGCGGCGGTTGATGGGGTGGCCGCTCTGCTTATCCCACGCAAGGGGGCGGACCGCCGCCGCCAGCAGCCGGAGCGCCGGGGTGACTTTATCGTCGTTGGTCGAAAGATTGACCTGAAGCTGGACGCCGGTGCCGCCGCCGGGCAGCGCCACTGTCACGGTGTCGCCCATCAGGAAGATGAGGCCGTCGTCGCTGTGGGTGCTGATGCTGGCCCGGGGGTAATCCGGCGCCCACTTGCCAAAGCTCATCCAGCCCGTCCAGCTGCTGCCTGCGTAGACGCGGCAGCGCACCTCCACCATCGTGTTCTGGGGCGCGTGGGCGTTCCAGCTGACGTTCAGGTTGCAGAAGGCCGGCATGGCGAACTCGGGCGTCGTGTAGCTGCCGTATTGCAGGTACCGCCCGGCCACGCTGTCCAGCACGACGCTGCCGTTGTCCAGCGCCACATTATCGAGCTGTCCGCGGGAAAACGTCTCCGTGCCCTGCAGCACCAGATTGTTCCGCTGTTCCATTGCACGCATCCCCTTTCCGCGTCAGTGTGTCGTTTATTCCTCGTCGTCGCTGCGCTCCTCGGCCATCTCGGCTTCATACTCGGCGTCGTGGAGCCTGCGGATGTTCTCCTCGATGTGGAACACCCGGTCGAGGTCGCCGTAGACGATCTGGCTGGTGATCTCCACCTGGAACCAGAAGCCGAACACCAGCATGAGCAGCAGGCCCAGCGGCATACAGAGGATGACGAGGCCCCAGAACAGTACCGTCACGAGAGACGCAGCCAGTGCGTGGGGCAGGAAAGCGATCATACAGTTGACGCTGTTCTTGAGCGTCTGGCCGAAAGGCTGGTCCAGCAGGACCACCTGAGGCCACATGTAGGAGAATAGCATGTGGAAGATGACGAGGTTGAGCACCGTGGCCACCCACATCCCCACGCCGACGTTGGTGCCGTGGTAGAGCAGGTTGAAGCAGAAGTACACGAGGAAGATCTGCACCGTGACCACGACGCAGTAGAGCACGCCCGGCAGGATGCTGGCTTTGAAGTTCTGCCTGAAAGCCTTGCGGTAGGTGGTCCACCAGTAACCGGCCTCGTCGCGCAGAGCGCGCAGGACGGTGTCGTACATGCCCGCCAGCACCGGCCCGGCCAGGATGCCGCCCACGGCGGCGCTGAGCACCATGACGGGCAGGCTGTTCATCAGGAAGCCGATGTACACCAGACAGATGACGGGCAGAAAGCCCAGACAGGTGAGCAGGTTTGCAAGGAACATCCCGCTCATATCCCGGCCCACCAGCTCGAAGAAGCGGCCCACGCCGGTCTTGCGGGGGGCGTCCTTTTCGACGCCCGGCCCGGACTTGAAATCGTTTGCAGAAGGGAACAGACTCATGTTGTGTGGATATCCTCTCTCGCTGTCCCGAAAGACGGCTTGCATTGCGCAGCACGGTTTTGGCAGGAAACGCCATTGTGCTGGCTTTCTGATTATAAATATACCCGGATTTTGTGGATTTTGCAAGCCGCAAAGCCCTCCAAATGTAAAAAAAGTATTTCCTCTCCCTTTTTGGGGCGGAGTGTGATACAATAGAAACGGCTTTTTGAGCCAGAAGGAGGTATCGCTCTGTGAGCATTTTCCGCACCATTGCGTTATTCGTTTATCTGTTTGGGTACATGATCGTCCATTACAGTGTGCTGTGCAAAGCCGAGCGTGCGCTGGCCGCAGGCGACACCGAGACGGTGCGCCGGCTGGTAAAAAAGCACATCCCCCATTGGAGCAAAGGCATCCTGAACGTCACCGGCGTCCGGCTCAGCGTCGAGGGACTGGACAACATCCCGAAGGATGGCCCCTGCGTCTTTGTGGCGAACCACCGCAGCTACTATGACATCCCGCTGCTGCTGGCCGGCCTCGATGAGCCCTACGGCATCCTCGCCAAGGAAGAGCTGGAAAAAATTCCTCTGCTCAACCGCTGGATGAAGCTGCTGGGCTGCGTTTTCGTCCAGCGCGACGATGTCCGCGCCTCGGTGCGCGCGTTGAACGACGCCACCGCCATCGTGGAGAGCGGCCGGAGCTTCATCATCTTCCCGGAAGGCACCCGCTACAAGGGCGAAGAGGGCGGCGCCGGTGAGTTCAAGGCCGGTGCCTTCCGCATCGCGGTCAAGACCGGCGCGCCGGTGGTGCCGGTGGCCATCTCCGGCGCACGGGGCCTGTTCGAGGCCCACGGCAACCGGGCCACACCCGGCACGGTATACGTCCGGGTGCTGCCGCCCATCCGGACGGCAGGCATGAGCCGGGCCGAGCAGAAGCAGCTGCCCGACGCCGTCCGCCAGACCATTCTGGCAGAGCTTTAAGACTTTGGAGGACACTGCCTCATGGCAAGCTACCGTTACGAGCGCGACATCGACCCGAAGGACGTTGCCCCCCGCAAGGAAAGACAGTACACCCGCAGGGAGCGCTGGGCCAACTGGTGGGACTATAACCTGAAATGGGTCATCATCATCGGCATCGCCGCGGCTTTTGCGGCCTACAACTTCATCGGACAGTATTTCTTCGTCACCAAGCCCGATTATAACGTGGCCGTGGTGGCCCCCTACTATCCGCCCGAGGACACGGTGAACGCTTTGCAGGATGCGCTGGCCGCCTACGGCGAAGACCGCAACGGCGACGGCAAGGTGGTCGTGACCCTCAACGTCTACACCCTCGACTACTCCGACACGGAGACCCAGACCGAGAGTGCTGCCTACCTGACCATGGCCGGCACCACCAAGCTGGCCGCCGACGTACAGGGCGGCCTCAGCTCTGTTTTCCTGCTCTGGGACCCGGCGGGCTTTGAGGAGAGCACCGGCTCGCTGCGGTATCTCGACGGCACTCTGCCCGCCGCCGACAGCGACGAGGACTGGTGGAACATGGTGTACAAGTGGGATGACTGCCCGGTCCTGGCTGGCCTCGACCTCGGTGACTACGGCCCCGACACCACCCAGAGCAGGAGTGGTTCCAGTCAGGAGTATATGTCCCAGTTCTATGTGGGAATGCGGGGCGCGTGGAACAGCGGCACTGCGGATAACCTCGCCGGAGGCGAAGAATTCTGGCAGAAGCTGACCGAAGGCGCTGTCTCCACGGCAGCCCCGGAGGGCTGAGCCATGCGGTACCGTGTTCTCTCCAGGGGGAAGGCAAAGCATCTCAGCATCCCTGAAAAGCCTGCCGAAAAAACTGCATCTCTGAAGGCTGCCGACCTCGACAATCCCTATGGCCGGGTGTTCGGCACCCCCCGCAGCAGGGAAGACCTGCGCAAATAAGGAAGAACGCCCCCTCCGGCAATGCCGGAGGGGGCGTTTTGGTTGCAATCTCTTCGCGTTGACGGCCCCGGATTTGAAATATTATCCACTTTCAAAGAGAGCAGGGCTTGTTGTTTCCTCATCCGGGTTATGGTATACTTACTAAGTATCATCGCTGTAGGAACTGAAATTTTACCAAAAGGATGTGGAAGGATGGACACACTGGAACAAGCCCGCGCCGAGATCGACGCGGTGGACGCGCAGCTAGCCGCTCTGTTTGAGCGGCGGATGGCCGCCGTGCTCAGCGTCGCCCAATACAAACAGGCCCATGGCCTGCCGATTTTTGACGCCGCGCGGGAGGCGGTGGTGCTGGAAAAGGCTGCGGCCCGCATCCAGAACGCTGCCCTCCGGCCTTACTATAAAGACCATGTCCAGAACATGATGGATGTCGCCAAGCAGTACGAAGCCGAGGTGCTGGGCCGGAACCGGGCCGCCTATCAGGGCGTGGAAGGCGCTTTCGCCCACATCGCGCTGCGGGCGCTCTTCCCCCACGCGGAGGCCGTCAGCTACCCGACGTGGGACGAGGTGTTCGATGCCGTCAGCCGGGGCGACACCGCCCACGGCGTTGTGCCGTTCGAGAACAGCCACGCAGGCGATGTCTCCGCCGTCCTCGACTTGTGCTACAACCACCCCGAGCTGTGGGTGGTGGACGTCTACGACCTGCCCATCTCCCAGAACCTGCTCGTCCTGCCCGGCACCCAGCTGGCCCAGCTCAGGCACGTTTACAGCCACCAGCAGGCCATCGCCCAGAGTGAGACGTTCTTAAAGCAGTTCCGTCTGCCCGCCACGGCCATGCCCAACACGGCCATGGCCGCAAAGTTCGTGGCCGAGTCGGGTGACCCGTCCGAAGCCGCCATCGCCAGCGCCGAGACAGCCGCCCTTTACGGGCTGGAAGTCCTCGTCCCCAGCATCAACACCGACGGCGACAACACCACCCGCTTCATCGTCCTCAGCCGCGAAAAGCCCACCGTGGGCAACCGCTTCTCGCTGCTGTTCACACTGGACAACAAACCCGGCAAGCTGGCTGAGGTCATCCAGGTCATCGGCCGCTTCGGCTACGACATGGAGTCCATCAAGAGCCGTCCGCTGCCCCATGTCCCCTTTGATTATTATTTTTACGTCGAGTTGGTGGGCGACCCCTCCGCCGACGAGACCGCCGCGCTGCTGCGTGAGCTGGACCATACCTGCCGCACGGTGCGGCTGTTAGGAGTGTATACAAAATGAGTGGATTTATCGGCACCAAGCTCACCATGAATCTGGGTGAGCGCAGCTATGACATCATCCTGAAAAACGGCGCACTGGAAAATCTGTACCAGTTTGCCCGCCTCGACCGCCGGGTGGCGGTGGTGACGGACGCAGGCGTTCCCGCCGAGTACGCACAGCGTGTGGCCGACCAGTGCCGCGACGCAAAAATTATTACTGTCCCGCAGGGCGAGGCCAGCAAGAGCATGAAAATTCTGGAAAGCGTCCTGCGCCAGATGCTGGAGTTCAACATGGGCCGCGGCGACCTCGTCATCGCCGTGGGCGGCGGCGTCGTGGGCGATCTGGCGGGTTTTGCCGCTTCCATCTATATGCGCGGCATCGACTTCATCAACTGCCCCACCACCACCCTCTCGATGATCGATTCCTCCATCGGCGGCAAGACCGCTGTGGATCTGGGGGAGACGAAGAACATCGTCGGCTCCTTCTGGCAGCCCAAGCTGGTCATCGTAGACCCCAGCACCCTCGCCACCCTGCCCCGCCGCCAGTACATCAACGGTCTGGCCGAGTCGGTGAAGGCCAGCCTGCTGGCCGACCCGGAACTGTTCGCCATCTTTGAAAAGGGCGACATCGACGAGCAGATCGGCGAGATCATCTACCGCAGCCTCCGCTTCAAAAAGAGCATCGTCGAGCAGGACGAGACGGAGCATGGGATGCGCAAGGCCCTCAATTTCGGCCACACCATCGGCCACGGCATCGAGGCCGTCAAGGGCGTCAAGGGGCGCCGCACCGTGGGCCTCTACCACGGCGAGTGCGTGGCTCTGGGGATGCTGCCGATGATCGAGTCCAAGGCACTGCAGAAGCGCGTCCGTGCGGTCTACCGCCGTCTGGGCCTGCCCCTGCGTACCGCCTGCAACAAGGACAAGGTCTACGCCGAGATGCTCCACGACAAAAAGGCACAGGGCGGCCAGATCACCGTCATCAAGGTGCCGGGCCTTGGCTGCTGGCGCGCGGAGACCATCCCGGTGGAGGGTCTGCGCCCCCTGCTGGGCATGGAGGACTAAAGCCATGAAAAACACCTTTGGCAGCGCATTGGCGCTGACCATCTTCGGCGAGAGCCACGGCCGGGCCATCGGCGGGGTGCTGGACGGCATGGCCGCCGGTGTGCCGGTGGATGAGGGATTCATTGCCGCCTGCATGGATAAGCGCCGCGCCCGGGGCGACGGGCTTTCGACGCCCCGCGTGGAGGCCGATAACGTACAGCTGCTCTCCGGCGTCGTGAACGGTCACACCACCGGCACGGCCATCGCCCTGATGATCGAGAACCGGAACACCCGCAGCGGCGACTACGCCAAGACGGCTGACCTGCTCCGCCCCGGCCACGCGGACTATACCGCCTACACCAAATACCACGGCTTTCAGGACGCCCGGGGCGGTGGACACTTTTCGGGCCGCATCACTGCCGCGCTGGTGGCAGGCGGTGCCATCGTGCTGGGTGCGCTGGACCGCGCCGGCATCGACATCACCACCCACATCGCCCGCTGTGCCGGCATTTCCGACACGCCCTTTGCGCTGGACGATGCCGCCGCACTGGCCGCTCAGGTGAGCGTGCTGGAAAGCAGGGGCGAGGGCTTCGCCCTGCTGGATGCTTCCGTCGAAGAGCCGATGAAAACGGCCATCCGTGCCGCCGGTTCGGAGGGCGACAGCGTGGGCGGCATCCTTGAAACAGCCATTCTCGGCCTGCCCGCCGGTGTGGGCGAGCCGTATTTTGACAGCGTGGAGAGCCTTATTTCCCACATGGCGTTCTCGGTGCCTGCCGTGAAGGGCATTGAGTTCGGCACCGGCTTCGGCTTCGCCGACCTGAAAGGCTCTGAGGCCAACGATGCCTTCCGCATGAAGGGCGATTCGGTGGTCACGGCCACCAACCACAACGCGGGCATCAACGGCGGCATCACCAACGGAATGCCGGTCGTCTTCCGCACCGCTGTCAAGCCGACGCCCAGCATCTACAAAGAGCAGGAGACGGTGGATTACATTGCAAAGCAGGACGCGCCCCTCTCCATTCAGGGCCGTCATGACCCCTGCATCGTGCCTCGAGCCGCCATCGTCCAGACCTGCGCCGCCGCGCTGGCTGTGGGCGATCTGATGACCGCCCGCTATGGCACCGCATGGATGGAGCGGCCCACCGGCTACCGCAGGGAGGGACTGTGATGGAATACGGACTCATCGGCTCGAAACTGGGCCATTCCTACTCGAAGATCATCCATGAGATGCTCTGCGGCTACCGCTACGACCTCTGCCCGCTTCCCACCGAAGAGGAAGCCCGGGCTTTCCTGACCAGGCGGCAGTTCAAGGCCATCAATGTCACCATCCCCTATAAGCGGCTGGTGATGGAATACTGCACCTACATCGACCCCCGTGCCAAGGCCATCGGCGCGGTGAACACCGTGGTCAACAAGAACGGCCTGCTCTACGGCTACAACACCGATCATCTCGGCTTTGCCCACCTGTGCGACGCCCACGGCGTCGATTTTGCGGGCAGGACCGTCCTCATCCTCGGCACCGGCGGCACCCACAACACCACCAGCGCCGTCGCCCGCGACAAGGGCGCGGCCAGAGTGCTCACCGTCAGCCGGACGCCCGACGCCGCCAAAGGCCAGCTCTCCTATGAAGAGGCTGTGTTCAGCGGCGCACAGATCGTCATCAACACCACCCCCGCCGGAATGTACCCCAACGTGGGCGTGTGCAGTCTGGACGTGGCAAAAATGCCCGGGCTGGAAGCTGTGCTGGACGTGGTGTACAACCCCGATAAGACGGAGCTCATCCTCCGGGCCGAAGAGGCCGGGGTCCCGGTGGCTGTGGGCGGCCTCGAGATGCTGGTGGCACAGGCCGTGTACGCCGCCGAATACTTCCTCAGCCGGAAGTTCGACGACGCGGCAGGGGAGATCGGCCGCATCACTGCCGCGCTCCGCCGCGATATGCTCAACGTGGCCCTCATCGGAATGCCCTCCAGCGGAAAATCCACCGTGGGCCGCGCATTGGCCGAAAAGCTGGGCAAAAAGTTCATCGACCTCGACGAGGAGATCGTCAAGGCCGACGGCCGCAGCATCCCCGACATCTTCGCCGCCGAGGGCGAGGACGGCTTCCGCGCGAAGGAATCCGCCCAGACCGCCCGCTTTGCCAAAGAGGGCCGACAGCTGCTCTCCTGCGGCGGCGGCATCATCAAGCGGGGCGGGAATCTGCGGGCGCTGCATCAGAACGGCGTCCTGCTCTTCCTCGACCGGCCTCTGGATGCGTTGACGGTGGGCGGCGGACGTCCGCTCTCGTCCAGCACCGAGGCGCTGAAAAAGATGGAGGCGGAGCGCCGCCCCCTGTATCTTGCGGCGGCAGACGCCGTTATCCCGAACAGCGGCACGGTGGAGGACGCCGTGACCGCCGCAATGGAGGCACTGGATGAAATTTTTAGTCATTAACGGCCCCAACCTCAACATGATGCACTTCACCGAGCCGGGCGTGACCGGTCAGTTGGATTACAACGGCCTGCTGGATTACCTCGAGCTGTGCTGCACCAAGATGGGCATGGAAGTGGAATTTTTCCAGTCCAACCACGAGGGCGACCTCCTCGACGAGATCCAGTCTGCCGCAGGCCGGGCCGACGGCATCATCCTGAATCCCGGCGGCTACGCCCACTACAGCGTCGCCATCCTCGACGCGCTGCGCCTCTGCGGCGTGCCTGCCGTGGAAGTGCTGCTCAGCGAGCCCGACGAGCACGAGTCCTTCCGCAAGACGGACATCGTCTCGTTCGGCTGTCAGGGCCACTTCATCGGCGAGGGCATCAGCGGCTATCTCCACGCTGCCGCCTATCTGGCCCAGCTGCTGCGGCTGGACGGCAGTGCGCGCACCCATTTAGTGATGTGAAAATCGACTCTCTTCTGCTGGAAAGCGGAGCAAAGAGGGCGTGGAAAAGAAGGATAGAAAGGAAAAATTTTATGATCATCTCCACCAAAAAGGGGACCCCGAAGGAAGAGCTCGAGAAAATCGTTGACCGCTTCGAAAAGCAGGGCCTCGACGTCACCCTCATCACCGGCAAGGACTACAATGTCTTCGGCCTCGTGGGCGATACCACCAAGATCGACGAGCGCGACGTCCTCGCCAACCCCTGGATCGACAACGTGACCCGTGTTTCCGCCCCCTATAAGCGTGCCAACCGCCTCTTCCACCCGGCAGATTCCGTCATCGACTGCGGCGGCGTCAAGATCGGCGGCAAGGAGAAGATCGCTGTCATGGCCGGCCCCTGCAGCATCGAGAGCGAAGAGCAGGCCCTCCGCATCGCACAGGGCGTCAAGGCCGGCGGCGCGACCCTCTTCCGCGGCGGCGCTTACAAGCCCCGCACCTCTCCCTACTCCTTTCAGGGCCTCGAGACCGAGGGCATCCTTGACATGGTAAAGGCCCGGGAGGCCACCGGTATGCCCATCGTCTCCGAGCTGATGAGCGAGGAGCGCATCCCCGAGTTCGAGGAGTATGTGGACGTGGTGCAGATCGGCGCCCGCAATATGCAGAACTTCCAGCTGCTCAAGGCTGTGGGAAAGATGCACAAGCCCGTTCTGCTCAAGCGCGGCCTCTGCAACACCATCGAAGAGTGGATCATGAGCGCCGAGTACATCATGGCCGGCGGCAATGAGCAGGTCATCCTCTGTGAGCGCGGCATCCGCACCTTTGAGAAGTACACCCGCAACACCCTCGACCTCTCCGCTGTGCCTATCGTCCATGAGAAGACCCATCTGCCCGTCATCGTGGACCCCAGCCACGCCACCGGCAAGGCAAACCTTGTGGAGCCCATGATGATCGCCGCTGTCGCCGCCGGTGCCGACGGCCTTGAGGTGGAAGTCCACTACGACCCCCGCCACGCATGGAGCGACGGCGCACAGTGCCTGACCCCCGACGCCTTCGCGCAGGCTATGGCAAAGTGCCGTCAGGTCGCATGGGCCATCGGCCGGGATATGTGATATGAATGCTACGATAAAACAAGCCCCCGGCGGCATCGGCGGCACCATCACCGCGCCGCCCAGCAAGAGCATGGCGCACCGCGCGGTGCTCTGCTCGGCGCTGGCCGAGGGTGCTTCCCACATCGAAAACCTTGAATTCAGCAAGGATATTTCTGCCACCCTCTCCGCCGCCGGGCAGCTCTGCGCCAAAGTGCGCACCGGTGCGGATCGTGCCGTCGTGGAGGGTCTGGGGAGCTTTCTGTCCGTCAGCGCTCCGGTGGACTGCTGTGAGAGTGGAAGCACCCTGCGCTTTCTCATCCCCATTGCCAGCCTCACCGGGCAGAAAGTGACCTTTGTTGGCCGCGGACGGCTGATGGAACGCCCTCAGACAGTATACGAGAAGTTGTATCAGGAGCAGTCTCTCCGATTTGAACAGTCTCCGGCGGGCCTTGCCGTCGAAGGGACTCTGAAAAGCGGCGAATACGAGCTGGCGGGCAACGTGTCCAGCCAGTTCATCAGCGGATTGCTGTTTGCCCTGCCGCTGCTGGCAGGCGACAGCACCCTCCACCTTATCCCGCCGGTAGAGAGCCGCAGTTATATCGAGATGACCCGGGCGGCCCAGCGCCGTTTCGGCGTCGAGAGCCGCTGGCAGGACGAAAACACCCTCCTCATCCCGGGCGGGCAGAAATACCGGCCTTGCGATTACACGGTGGAGGGCGATTACAGCCAGGCGGCATTCCCGGCGGTGCTGGGAGCGGTGCAGGGCGGCGTGACCCTCAAGGGATTATCCGCCGACACCCTGCAGGGCGATGCCGCGATCCTCGACATTCTGCGCCGCTGTGGCGCAAGCTTCCGCACCACCGACGCAGGCATCGTGTTCGAGAAAGCACCTCTCCACGGTGTGGACATTGACCTTGCCGACTGCCCCGACCTCGGCCCCGTGCTGATGGTCCTGGGCCTGCTCTGCGAGGGGACCACCACCATCCGCAACGCGGAACGTCTCCGTATCAAGGAGAGCGACCGTATTGCAGCCATGGAAGCCGAGCTTCGCGCCTGCGGCGGCGTCCTCGAGAGCGAGGGCGGCACCATCACCATCCACGGCTGTGCAGACAGGCTCCACGCCCCCGCCGCGCCGCTCCACGGCCACAACGACCACCGTGTGGTGATGAGCCTTGCGGTGCTGGCGCTGGCCGCCGGGCTGGAACTTTCCATCGACGACGCCGAGGCCGTGCAGAAGAGCTGGCCCCATTTCTTTGAAGCCATCAAGCCGTTAGGCGCGGAGGTAGAATATGCTGGATAAAACAAAGCGTTATCTCATCGTGGGCCTCGGACTGCTGGGCGGCAAATACGCCCTCGAGCTTTCCAAAGCCGGGTTCCATGTGGACGGCATCAACCGCAGCGAGGGCCACTTGCAGTACGCCCTCGACCACGGCTATATCGCCAGCGGAAAGACCCACGATTTCGAGGACCTCGTCTCGCAGGCCGACCACATCATCTTCGGCCTCTATCCCACGGCCCTCATCGACTGGTTCAAGACCTACGGCCATCTCATCAAGCCCGGCTGCATCTTTACCGACGTCTCCGGCGTCAAGACCGGCCTTGTGGAGCCGGTGCAGGCCATGTGTCCGGAGGGTGTGGAGTTCATCGCCAGCCACCCGATGGCAGGCCGTGAGACTTCCAGCGTCGAGCACGCCGCCGAGGTCAGCTTTGCCCCGGCCAACTTCATCATCACCCCCACCGAAAAGAACACCCCCGAGGCCGTCCAGTGGGCAAAAGAGCTGGCCGAGGTGCTGGGCTTCCGCCACATCTGCACCCTGACGGTGCAGGAGCACGACAAGATGATCGGCTACGTCAGCCAGCTCTGCCACGCCATCGCCGTCAGCCTCATGTGCGCCAACGACAACTCTTCTCTCTGCGAGTACACAGGCGACTCCTTCCGCGATCTGACCCGCATCGCCCGCATCAACGAGAAGATGTGGGCGGAGCTGTTCCTCTGGAACAAGGAGAACCTCATCGCCGAGATCGACCAGTTCGATTCCGCTCTGGACCAGCTGCGGGACGCCCTCGTGGCCGATGACCGGGACAAGCTGGAAGAGATGTTCCGTCTGTCCACCCAGCGCCGCACCGCATTCGACAAAAAGGACTCGTGACCGTAAAGGAGGCCGCCCATGCCCAAGCAGGAGGGACAAAAATCCAAACTGTTGGCGCTGCTGCATATCTTTGAGCAGCAGACCGACGAGGAGCATCTGCTGAATGTGCCTCAGCTGGTGGAGCTGCTGGCCCGGCAGGGTATCCTCTGCGAGCGAAAGAGCGTCTACAGCGACATCGACGCGCTGAACGCGCTGGGCTATGACATCCGGCTGCGCCGGGGCCGCAGCGGCGGCTATTGGATGGCGACGCGGCCTTTCGAGCTGGCGGAGCTGAAGCTTCTGGTGGACGCTGTCCAGTCCAGCCGGGTCATCTCGAAAGCGTCCAGTGATAAGCTCATCCATAAGCTGGAAGGGCTGGCCTCCCAGTATGAGGGCAGCCAGCTCCAGCGTCAGGTCTATGTCGATGGCCGCCCCAAGAGCGCCAACAAAGACCTGCCCTACAGCGTGGATGCCCTCTTTACGGCCATCAACACCGGCAGGATGGTGCGCTTCCGCTACAAAAAGGCGGGACGCCCCGCGCCTTACACCATCAGCCCCTGGCAGATGGCGTGGGAGAACGGCTGCTACTACCTCATCGCCTATCAGGACGAGAAGGAGCCGGTGGGCATCCGCCATTACCGGGTGGATAAAATGGCCGGCGTCACGGTGCTGGACGAGCCCCGCCGCGGCAAAGAGCAGTTCGCGGATCTCGACCTGCCCGCCTACCTGAAAAAGCACTTCCAGATGTTCGGCGGGCCGGAGCATAGAGTCACCCTGCGGTGTACCTCCGATCTTGAATCAGCCATGCGGGAGCGCTTCGGCGCTTCGCCCATCTTCGTGCCGGAAGGGAAGGAGCACTTCCATTTCGACGTCTCCGTCTGTGTCAGCGACCAGTTCTACGGCTGGGTCTGCGGCTTCGGCGGCAAGATAGAAGTCGTCTCGCCCGCCGAGGTGCGGGACGGCCTGCGGGCGCTGAACGAGCGGCTGGTAAAAATGCATCAATAAAAAATAAAGAGGCTGTTGCAAAACAGCTTCATGAAAAAATAATGCACAAAACCCGGAACCTTTTCGGGGCCAGAATGGCTCAAAAAGGGTTCCGGGTTTCTGATTTTGCGCTATTTCTTTGTGCGAATTACTATCGGATTTTTATTTTGCAACAGCCCCACAGGTGCAGAAGATCAGCCCTCGATGAGCTCGACGGTCTTCATCTTGACGGGGGTCTTGGGCTTGTCGTTCCAGTCGGTGGGGACGGATGCGATCTTGTCCACGACGTCCATGCCGGCGACGACCTTGCCGAAAGCGGCGTACTGGCCGTCCAGATGGGGTGCGTCCTTATGCATGATGAAGAACTGGCTGCCGGCGCTGTTGGGGTTCATGCTGCGGGCCATGCTGATGACGCCGCGGACGTGCTTGATGGGGTTGTTGACGCCGTTGGCGGCAAACTCGCCCTTGATGTTCCAGCCGGGGCCGCCGGTGCCGTTGCCCAGCGGGCAGCCGCCCTGGATCATGAAGTTGGGGATGACGCGGTGGAAGGTCAGGCCGTTGTAGAAGCCCTGACCGACCAGCTTCTTGAAATTCTCACAGGTGATGGGGGCAGCTTCCTCGTTCAGCTCGATGTCGATGATGCCGCCGTCTTCCATAGTAATGCGAACCATAGTTTTAACAATGCTCCTTTTATCATAGCCCGTTTCGGGGTGGGTGCGGCAGATGCTCTGCCGAAGCTCCCCTTTAGTATACCATACCTTTTGCAGAGCGCAACGGCGCAGATGCAACCTTTTTGTAAAGAATCACCGCATTTCTACCATATCCTGCCAGAAACGCTTGGGACAGTGGGTCATCCGGCCCTTTTCGTTGTGGCGGGCCTTGATCTCCAGCGTGTCGTAGAACTGCTTCCAGAGGGCCTGAAGCTCCTGTTCCCGGGCGCTGGGCGGGGGCAGCTCCAGCGGCGCGGCCAGCTCCAGAAGCTGGGCCTTGTGCTCCTGATAAAGCAATACCGCCTGATGGACCGCGTCGTATATCATGAAGCTCTCTTCCGGAAAGCGGGAGCAGAAATGCCCCCGCAGCAGAGGCAGGATATAGTTTTTGGGGTGGATGACCGCACCCAGCATCCCGTCGTGCTCCTCGAAGCGGACGAAGCCCTGAAACTTGTCCACCTCCCAGTCGAGACTCTTTTTCATCTCGTAGAGCGGGGCCACATCCGGGTGGCCCATCCGCTTGACCGTGCCGGGGCCGAGGGCGAAGGCCAGATGCAGGAAGCGGATGAGAAGCAATTCCTTATCTTCCTGCCCGGAGAGGAAATCCCGGCTGACGAGATATTCCGTCTCCCGGCCCAGTTTCCGGCCAAGGGCCGAAAAGACCCGCTGCGCTCTGGCAGAGTCCGTCTCGATGTCCCGGACGGGGTAAAGAGTGGCCGTCTCCCGCTGGGGCGTCCAGACGGCGAAGGGGATCTCATGCTGGGCGAAACTCTCGAATACACAGCACAGGAAGCCCTCAAAGCTGCCATCGTAGAGGTAGACTACATCGGCGTCGTGGAGCTTCCGGGGCGGCATCACAGTGCTCTCGCCAGACATTGCACCGCCTCCTCCCGCACCATCCGCTGGGCCGCCCGGGGCGGCACGCCCTGCTCCACCAGCCGGTCAACGGCGGGCGGTGCGAACATACTCAGCTGCTCGGCCCCGGCGCTGAAGACGTTGGGGTCGATGAGCGCCCGGGTGATGCGCTCCCGTCCAGCGCTGCCCCGGCCCGGGTGCGCCCCGGAAAAGCCCCGGCAGGTGATGAAATACTGCGCCCGCTTGAGCACGACGCCCATCCGCTTCAGCTCGTCGAGGCCGAGGGCCGACAGCCGCCGGGCGTCCCGGATGCGGCGGGCGCTCTTGGGGCCGATGCCCGGCACCCGCAGCAGCATCTCGAAGGGGGCGCGGTTCACGTCCACCGGGAACAGCCCGTAGTGCTGGACGGCCCAGTTGCATTTCGGGTCGAGATAGGGGTTGAAGCTCTGGTTGTCCTGATCCAGTATCTCGTCGGCCTTGAACTGGTAGAACCGCAGCAGCCAGTCGGCCTGATAGAGCCGGTGTTCCCGCAGGAGTGGCGGCTTCGTGTCCAGCGCGGGCAGGCGGGTGTCATCCGATACCGGGATATAAGCCGAGTAGAACACCCGCTTGAGGCCGTATTTCTGGTACATCCCCTCGGACAGCTGCAAAATGTGGTAGTCCGTCTCGGGCGACGCACCGACGATCATCTGGGTGCTCTGGCCGGAGGGAGCGAACTTGGGCGCGTGGCGGTAGAGGGTCAGCTCCTGCCTGCTCTCTTCGCCTGCCACCGAGATCTGCTTCATGGGCCGGAAGATGGAGTGGCGGCCCTTGTCGGGGGCGAGAAGATGGAGGCTCTGCTCGCTGGGCAGCTCGACGTTGACGCTGAGGCGGTCGGCGAGGTAGCCCATCTGCTGGATGAGCTCGGGGCTTGTGCCGGGGATGGTCTTGGCATGGATGTAGCCGCCGAAGTGATATTCGTTCCGCAGCAGCCGCAGAACGGTGAGCATCCGCTCGGTGGTGTAGTCGGGGGTCCCCAGCACGGCGCTGGAGAGGAAAAGTCCCTCGATGTAGTTGCGGCGGTAGAACTCGATGGTCAGTTCTGCCAGCTCCCGGGGCGAAAAAGTGGCCCGGGGAACGTCGTTGGACTTCCGATTGACGCAGTAGCTGCAGTCGAAGGCGCAGCAGTTGCTCATCAGGACCTTCAGCAGGCTGACGCAGCGGCCATCAGCGGTAAAGGCGTGGCAGCAGCCCGGCGCATAGCAGCTGCCGATGGTGCCGCGCTTCGCCGGATGGGACGCGCCGCTGGATGTGCAGGCCACGTCATATTTTGCGCTGTCGGCCAAGATGGTGAGCTTGTCCATCAGGGACTGTTCCATAGAAAGATACCTCCCAGAAGGGTATATCTCCCCCTTACCCCCCACAGCTGCTGATCAGAAGCGCCGTGGGGCAGGGGAGAGACTCACCACTTGGCCTTCGTCTCGACCACGCGGCCCGCGATGTGCAGGTGATTCAGGTCCTCACCCTTGATGACCAGCTCATTGTAAGCGGGGTTGAAGGGCTGCAGAACGACGCAGTTGCCCCGCTGGATATACCGCTTGAGGGTGCCTTCGCCCTCGTCGCCGTAGACCAGCACGCCCAGGTCGCCGTTTTCCAGCGTGTCCTGCTTGTGGACAAGGGCGAGGTCGCCGTCCTGGATGCGGGGCTCCATGCTGTCGCCGCGCACGACGAGGTAGAAGTAGTTGGAGGGGTCCTTGACGCGGGCATACTCCTGCCCGTAATCCTCCTCAAAGGCCAGTGCGCCGTACCCGGCCTTCACGGTGCCGATGACCGGGATGAGGCTCTCGGCGTAGTTGCCGAAGAAACGCTCCTCGGGGGTGGTCACGTTGGACACCGGACGGTAGAGCCCCAGCAGGAAATCGGCTGTGGTGCTCAAAATCTCAGCGATGCGGGCCACCGTGGCGGGGTCGGGAGAGGATCTGCCGCTTTCCCACTTGCCGACGGCCTGCTGGGTCACCCCCAGTTTGGATGCCAGCTCAGCCTGACTGATCCCCTTCTGCTTGCGGCACTGCTTCAAAAGCTCTGAAAACGACATGGTCGTACACTCCTTTACTCCGAGGTCAATATTTTATGCTTTTATTATACAACAAAAAGATGTTTTTGTAAAGAGAAAAGTGAGCGGCCAGCCAAAAAAAGGTTGTCGCGTGAGAGGGATCTGCAGGGCTGGACGAAAAAAGTTTCAATTTGGGCTTGACAGAAGGCCGGAAATCTGGTAAATTAAATAGGCATTCGGTACGGCGTGTGCGGGTGCCCACGAGGAGAGATGTCCGAGTGGTTTAAGGAAGCAGTCTTGAAAACTGCCGTACGGCAACGTACCGTGGGTTCGAATCCCACTCTCTCCGCCATTTTTTTGAATAAGTGTAACGCACTTTGCTCTGGAGTAGTACTCAAGAGGCCGAAGAGGCGCCCCTGCTAAGGGCGTAGGTCGTCTAAACAACGGCGCGAGGGTTCAAATCCCTCCTACTCCGCCAAGAAAAAGCTCGATGGTTCGTTGAAACCACCGGGCTTTTTCCATTGTTACACGCTTTTGTGAATTTTCGGGGGCGGATGATTTACTTTTGCACCCGGATTTCTTATAATGGGATAAAACGGAAATGCCGGAACAGGAGGAAACGAGCAATGGCACTCAAAAAATTTGCCCGCAGGGACGTCATCCTGCCCGCAGCGGTCTTCCTGCTCACATTTGCGGCGGCCCTGTTTTCGCTCCGGCTGCTCTCGCTCAATCAGGAAAAAGACGAGCGGCTGCGGGCTGTCTATGCGGCCGAGTCCACCATCAGCCGCGTGTCTTCCCAGCTGAACCGCTATCTGGCAGAATCGGACTTCATCAAAAAATATATCGAGTCGGGCCATGTGCTCCGTGAAGAGGAGTTTGCAGGTATATCCGGCAATATGCAGGATGGCAGCAGCGTCATCAAGACCCACGAGCTGGCGAAAGACGGCGTCGTCTCCCAGGTGTACCCGGTAGCGGGCAACGAGGCGGCCATCGGGCTCGATGTACTGCATAATCCCGCCCGCAAAAAGGAAGCAAACCTTGCCAGGAACAGCGGGATGTACACCATTGCTGGTCCCTTCGAGCTGGTGCAGGGCGGCACGGGCGCGCTGCTGTTTGACCCCATCTATACCGATAGTAAAAAGGGGGAGCGCTCGTTCTGGGGCTTCTCCATCCTTGTTTTACAGTGGGACAACTTCATGGAGGAGGTCGAGCTGGACAAGATGGAGGATGCGGGCTACCGGTATCAAATCTGGAAAAAAGACCCCTATACTGGCGAAAAGATCGTCATCGCGGAGAGCGAAGAGGATTTCCCCGGCAACGCGCTGGAAGTTGCGTGCAGCGTCCCCAACGATACCTGGTATTTTGAGATCATTCCGAAAGCCGGGTGGTTCTCGGACCAGCAGCTCTCGCTGGACATCGCCATCGCCGCCATCATCGGCATGATGGCGGCCTATGCCTGCTGGGAGCTCATGAACCGGCACCGGAAGGACCTGCAGCACGAAGCGGCCCTTGAAAAGTCTGCACAGGAGGCCCGGGCAGCCAACGAGGCAAAGACCCGCTTCCTGTTCAATATGAGCCATGACATCCGCACCCCGATGAACGCCATCATCGGCTTTTCGGAGCTTCTGGAAAAGCACATCGACGAGAAGGACAAGGTGCTGGATTACACCGAGAAGATACGCTCGTCCAGCGCATTTCTGCTCTCGCTCATCAACTATGTGCTGGAAATGGCCCGCATCGAGAGCGGCAAGGCTGTGCTGAAAGAAGAAACCGGCGACCTGTGTGCGCTGATGCAGACGCTCTCGGACGTCTTCGAGCCCTCTGTCCGGCAGAAAAAGCTGACCTGCACCTACCATACGGAGGTCGAACATCCCTATATTGTGAGCGACCGCACCAAAGTGCGGGAGATATTGCTGAATGTCATCAGCAACGCCATCAAGTATACGCCCGAGGGCGGACAGATTGCGGTGTCGGTGAAGGAACTGCCGGCTGAGAAGCCGAAGACGGGCCGCTATACCTTTACGGTTCAGGACAACGGCATCGGCATGAGCGAGGAGTATCTGCCCCATATCTTCGAGGAGTTCACCCGTGAGCATACCAGCACCGAGAGCAAAGTCATCGGCACCGGCCTCGGCCTGCCCATCGTGAAGGCTCTCGTGGAGTGGATGCACGGCAGCATCGACGTGCAGAGCAAGCTGGGCGCAGGAACCACTGTGACTATCACCCTCGGGTTCCCACTGGCGGATGAGGCCCAGAAGAGGGTAGAGGAGCAGGACGCAGAGGGCGACGCGGCCCAGCTCAGGGGCTGCCGCATCCTGCTGGCCGAGGACAACGACCTCAACGCTGAGATCGTCGTGACCATTCTGGAAGAGAGCGGCCTTACCGTGGAGCGCACTGCCGACGGTGAACGCTGCATCGAGGCGCTCAAGGCCCACCCGGCGGGCTATTATGATGCCATCCTCATGGACATCCAGATGCCCAACATGGACGGCTATCAGGCAACGAAGCTCATCCGCAGTCTGTCGGGCAATTACCGCACCATCCCCATCATCGCCATGACGGCCAACGCCTTCGACGAGGACTGCCAGAAAGCCCTCTCCGTCGGCATGGACGCCCATCTGGCAAAGCCTGTTGACGTGAGGCGGCTGTTTGGGATTCTGCGGAAAGTGATAAGATGAGCCTATCGTTTCATCTGTCAAAATCTCTGAAAATGAGGGCAATGGCGGAGTGCTCGGAAAGGAGCGTTATGGATGCAGTATCTTCTTCTGAACAAAGACACGGTCTGGCTGGAGTTTCATTGCGAGCAGAATGAATATCTTGAGACCAGCGCGCGGGAGGATAACTGGCATACCGGTCTGCGTCCTTTCGGGTACACCAATTTAACGGATTTTCTGGAACGGCGCAAAGCTCCGAAGCACCGGGCTTACATTGCACAGCTGCTCCGGGAATATGGCTGCGACACGCTGGAAGGCTATCTGGATGTAGCCCACGCGCTTTCCCTCAATGATACGTTCTGGGTCAAGAAAGCCGATTCTGCGCTGTGCTGGAAAGACGTTTCCCTTTATCGCAACCCCTTCAATGAGGTCATTTCCGAAGCGGCTTTTGACGGCTCTTTCTCAAGTTCCAATTTTTCCTCTACCTCCCCGGAGTTCAGCACGGACGGCCAGTATGCAAAGTGCTGGGTGCGGGAGGGCGCAGAGATACAGCTCTACAAAACTGGCGGCGTGTTCGGGTTGGAACCGGTCTCGGAGTATCTGGCCGCACAGCTGGCTGCCGAGCTCTGCCCGGAAAGTGTTCTTTATGACCTCGGTTTTTACCATGGCAAACTTATCTCAAAGTGTCCGCTTTTCACCAGCGAGAAGTACGGCCTTGCAAAAGCCGCTGTGCTGACCAAAGACCGCACGATTTCTGGTTATCTGCGGTATTTTGAGAGCATCGGAAGCGGGGACGCCTTCCGGCGGATGTGCATTCTGGATGCGCTCATCTTGAACACCGACCGCCACAGCGGGAATTTCGGCGTCCTGTACGACAATGACACGATGAAGGTGCAGAGAATGGCTCCGGTCTTCGACAATAACCGCAGTCTCTTGTTCGATTTGGACAGTGAGCAGCTGAGACAGACGGAATGGTGCATCCACCATTGTGCGCCCCGGCTCGGTTCGGATTTCATCGCCACGGCCAGGGGGCTTCTGACAGATGTGATTCGTTCGGATCTGAAAAACCTGAAGGGGTTCCGATTGGAAGCTCATCCGAGCATCCTGCTCGAAGCTGAGAGGCTCGACCGGTTGAACACCATCGTTCAGTTCCAGCTCGACAAAATTCTTGCGTAACAAAAACAGCACCCCGTCTGGGGTGCTGTTTTTGTTATGGGCCAGGCAGGACTTGAACCCGCGACCAAGCGGTTATGAGCCGCCAGCTCTGACCAACTGAGCTACTGGCCCACGAAGGCGGCGGTCTGCCACACATGGACTAACTATAAGTATACCAAAAAATCAGAAAAAAGCAAAGCCCTTTGCCGGAATTATTTTGTGCGGCGGGCGTCGAACTTGCGCAGCATGAACTCGTCCAGCATCGCGGGCTGGAACAGCGGCTCTTTGTAGCCAAAAGCTTCCCGGAGGAAGATGAGGGTCACGATGGTCTGGCGGCCCGGGTCGAACCGGAGGGTGTAGAGGGTGTCCAGCGGCTGCTGTGTGGGCTGATGGAGCGTCAGGTGGAGGGTGAAGCCGCCGTCGTTCTCCCGGCGGCACTCGTAGGCGAAGACATCGTCCGGGCTGTGCTGGTCCAGCCGGTCGAAGCAGTCGTCCAGCGGCAGGTCGGTGCGGAACTCGGACAGGCCGCTGGGGCTGTACTGGCTGCGGCGGTTCTGGTCCTTCTTAGACAGCAGAAATACGATAAAGCCCAGAATGGCCGCGAGAAGAAGGATGGAAAAAACAGCGTTCATGTGCGCCTCCCGATGGAATTTGTGTCGAGTTTTCCTTATTGTAACACAACACGCCCCAAAATGTGTTATAATATTTGAAAAATTCCAAAAACTGATGGGGAGCCTGCGCCCTTTCTGCGGGCGGGAGGGACGATATGAAACTCAAATTCACGCGAAAGACCTGGTATTTCCTGCTGCTGGCTTCCGCAGCGGCCTCCATGCTCAACGGCTTTGCCGTCCTGAGCGGCACCAGCTTCAGCCTCATCGAGCAGATCGCATTCGCCGCGGCGGGCATCGCGGCCCTCTTCCTCGCGGCGGAAAAAGGCTCGGCAAGCTGGGAAAAACGCAACTTCACCGGCGTGTTCGTGCTGCTGATGGTGAGCTACATGGTCAACGGCTGGGCGGGCTACCTCTGCTCTGCGCTGGCGTGGCCGCTGCTGCTCAGCACTGAGTATAAGCGCGGCATGGCCATCCAGCGCCAGCTGCAGCTGGTGGGTGCCGCCGAAGCGCTCCACCTGTTCTTCCTGCTGATGACGAAATACGGCGGCATGGCCGCGCTGGGCTTCTGGACGAACCTGCTCTGGGTGCTGCTGGCCTGCGCCCGGGGCTGGGCGGCGCTGAGCCTCTATAAGATGCAGGAGGACGCATGACCCAGCGGGGGAGAAGAAGCCGCGCCCGGCGGGGCCGGTTCGGGCGGCGGGCGTTTCTGGCCGGGGCAGGCTGCGCCGCGCTGGCCGGGGCAGCGGTGATGCTGGGCCGGGGCCAGACGGCCTCGGCGTCGTCGGTGCCGCCGACGGACGAAGCAGAGCCAAACGCCGCCCTGCCCTCGGGTGAATGGCGGGCCGTCTGGGTGAGCTATCTGGAATGGGCCGGGATGGACTTTTCGTCCGAAGAAGCCTTCCGTGCCGGTGCGGCGGAGCTGATGGACAACTGTCTGTCCATCGGGCTGAACACCGTCATCGCGCAGGTGCGGCCTTTCGGGGATGCTCTTTACAGGAGCAATCTCTTCCCGTGGAGCCATCTCTGCACCGGCGAGCAGGGACAGGACCCCGGCTTCGACCCGCTGGACGTCCTCATCACCGAAGCACACAGCCGGGGCCTTTCGCTGGAAGCGTGGGTGAACCCCTACCGCCTCCGCTCCTCGGCGAAGATGCCGCCCGCGCTGGCGGAAAATAACCTTGCCAATGTACATCCCGAGTGGGTCTGCGCCGTGGGCGAGGGGCTGTACCTGAACCCGGCTATCCCGGAAGCCGCAGACTATGTGGTGCAGGGCGTGGCAGAGCTGGTGCAGAACTACGCTGTGGACGGAATCCACTTCGACGACTATTTTTACCCCACGACAGATGCTGCGCTGGACGCGGCCCAGTTCGCCGCCAGCGGCGCGGGGGATCTGGCCGCATGGCGGCGGCAGAACGTCACCGCGCTGGTGAAAGCGGCCCACGACGCCGTCAAAGCCGCCGACGCTACCCTCCGCTTTGGCGTCAGCCCCCAGGGCAACCCCGACAACGACCTCGGCCAGCAGTACAGCGACGTGAAAGCATGGCTGGCCGCCGAGGGCGAAAACGCCGTGGTGGACTACCTCTGCCCGCAGATATACTGGGGCTGCGGCTATACCCTCCAGTCGGGCAGCACCCGCTTCGCCTTTGAGAACATCGTGCCGGAGTGGCTGGCCATGCCCCGGGCGGCATCCACGGCCCTCTACTTCGGGCTGGGGGCCTATCGCATCGGCGAGGGGGACGGCGGTGCCAACGAGGACAGCCGGAGCCAGTGGTGTACGGGCAGCGCTCTTGCTCGGCAGGTGGAACGTCTGCACAGCCTCGGCGCGGGCGGCTGGGCGCTCTACCGGTACGATTCGCTGTTCCGGTCGGCCCGGCCGGAGCTTGCCGACGCCGAACGTGCGGCGCTGGCCGCTCTGACTACGGCCTGAACTCTTGTATGGGAGCATAAAATGCGGTATACTATTAAAGGCTGTTTTCGTAAGCGCTGCGCACCGCCTGAGCGGTCTTTTTGCCTGCACACTGCGTTGATTTTCCTTGCGATCCGCCTGGGCTCGCTTCGGAAAACCGCCTTGTCTGCCGACAAAGATCCTCGTCATTCGGCGCACCCTGCTTGCGAAAATAACTTTTAAGAATCGTGTAAAACCTCGTGTTAAAACAAAATTTGAGGATAAAAGATCATGAAAAAGATAAAGCGAATCGCCCTGCTCGTCGTGGCGGTGCTGGTGCTGCTTGTGGCTGCATCCGGCGTCAAGACTGTGCTGGACATGAAGAACAGCGCGGACAATGAGGTGCAGGAAGAGGACAGCACCCGCTGGGCCGAACCGACCAGCGACCCGCTGAACATCGAGGGCATTGCTGACGCCTCGGCCAAGTATGCCTCGGCGGCGGTGAACGGGAGCCTGAATATCGTGTTCAACGGCATCTGGAGCCGCCAGACCGACTACTTCACCGTCCCGGGCGGCAGCCTGACCATCACCGGCTACGGCACCGCCGAGGGTACCCAGCGGTACAAGGTGTCCGTCTGGCAGAAGGTGGCCGGCGGCGCACAGTACGTCAACGGAAGCACCTATTATATCAAGACCGATGGTCAGAACTACCGCTGCGTCATCTCCGGGCTGGACCCGGCGGCCAGCTACCGCCTGACCATCTCCTACGATTCCAGCCGCTACTACCTTTACGGCGGACTCAAAGTGGAGGGCATCGCAGGATGAAGACGCAGACCAAACATTCGCTCATGCTGATGCTCTGCGCCTTTATCTGGGGTACGGCTTTCGTGGCCCAGAGCGCAGGCTCCGGCATGGGGGCCTATTCCTTCCTCGCAGGGCGCAGCTGGCTGGCCGTCCTTGTGCTGATCCCCACCGTGTTCGCCTTCGACGCCGTGCGCAAAAAACAGGGCCAGCCCTACGGCTGGCCGAAGGAGAAGCCGGAGCGAAAGACCCTGCTGGGGGCGGGCCTCGTCTGCGGCACCTTCCTGTTCGCGGCCTCTGCGGCTCAGCAGATCGGCATCACCATCGACCCGTCCACGGCCAAGGCCGCGTTCCTGACGGCCATGTACGTCGTGCTGGTGCCGGTGTTCGGCCTCTTTCTGGGCCGGAAGGGCAGCGCTCAGCTCTGGGTCAGCATGGTCATCGCCGTGGCGGGCCTGTATATGCTCTGCATGAAGAACGGCTTCGGCGGCATTGAGACCAGCGACTGGATACTTCTCAGCTGCGCCGTGCTGTTCAGCTTCCAGATCATGTCCATCGACCACTTTTCGCCGCTTGTGGACGGTGTGCGGCTGAGCCTCATCCAGTTCATCGTGGTGGCTGTGGAAAGCTCTGCGGCGGCGCTGATCTTCGAGACGCCCACGCTGGCAGAGTATGGCGCAAATCTTCTGCCTGTGGTCTACTGCGGTGTCATGTCCAGCGGCGCGGGCTATACGCTTCAGATCCTGGGCCAGAAAGAGCTGAACCCCGCCATCGCCAGCCTTATCATGTGCCTGGAAAGCGTATTCAGTGCGCTGGGCGGCTGGCTGCTGCTGGGCCAGAACCTTTCGATGCGGGAGAGCGCAGGCTGCGCCCTCATCTTCGCCGCCGTCGTGCTGTCTCAGCTGCCCCTTGCGGAGCTGCGCAGATGCAAAAAGGGCGCGTGATGCTGCGAGTGGCCGGGGGCATCCCCTATGAGCTGACGCGGGGGCGGGTCAAGCGGCTCAACCTCCACGTCCGGCGGGACGGCACCGTGGCCCTCAGCATCCCTCTGCGCACGACGCTGGAAGCGGCTGACGCCTACGTCATCGCCGAGGCGGAGTGGATACGGGCCGCGCAGGCCCGGCAGGCTGCCCGCGAAAAGCGGCAGGAGGAGCTGCCCGACAAGGCGGCCGCCCTGGCCCGCTTCACGGCCATGAGCGACAAGGTCTACCCGGCCTTTGCCGGGGTGCTGGGCGGGCAGAAGCCCACCATCAAAGTGCGCAGCATGACCAGCCGCTGGGGCGTCTGCCACATGGCGAAGCGCCAGATCGCCTTCGCGCTCCAGCTCTACAATATGCCCGAGGCGGCACAGATCTATGTGGTAGTGCATGAGTACTGCCACTTTTTGCAGCCTGACCACAGCCCGGCTTTCTGGGCCGAAGTGGCGAAGCTGATACCGGACTGGAAAGCCCGGCGGGACTTATTAAAAGGATAACGGCCTTGCCCTCTCCGTCACCTTCGGTGACACCTCTCCCAAAGGGAGAGGCAAAAAGGCTCCCCCTTTGGGGGAGCTGGCAGACCCGAAAGGGTCTGACTGAGAGGGCAAGCCAGTAAAAAATAGAGGAGAAAATCTTTTGGAAAGCGAAAAGACCTCCGGCGGCGATAAATATTCGAAGCTCGCCGGCAATACCATCATCTTTGCCATCAGCAGCTTTTCGTCCAAGCTGCTGACGCTCATCGTCCAGCCGTTCCTGACCTACGCGATGGCCGAGATCTCCGACCTCGGCCTGTCGAAGATTTTGAGCCAGTACGCCAACCTGCTCATCCCCTTTGTGTCGATGGGCATGTCCAACGCCATCATCCGCTTCGGTCTCGACAAGGGCAACAGCGAAAAGCAGGTGTTCACCAACGGCCTGCTCACCATCCTCGGCGGCTTCGGCATCCTCGTGCTCTGCTGGCCGGTGGCGCAGTTTTTGCCCGATATGGCCCAGTACGGCCTGCTCATTTATATTTACGTCCTGATGAGCTGCCTGCGCACCCTCTGCACCCAGTTCGTGCGCAGCCGCCAGTGGAACAAGCTGGTGGCCGTGGACGGCGTGCTCTGCACCGTGGCGACCATGGCGTTTTATGTGCTCTATCTGGTGGGCTTCAAGTGGGGTGCCAACGGCTATCTGCTGGCCATCATCAGCGGCGACCTCGTGAGCGTGCTCTTCCTGATGCTCACCGGCAGGCTCTGGGAGTTCATCGAGCTGAAGGGCATCAACAAGACCCTCTGGAAGCAGATGCTCCACTTCTCGCTGCCCATGATACCGGCCCAGATAAGCTTCTGGATCATCAACGCCTCCGATCTGTTCTTTGTGCGTGAGATGTGCGACGGCCTCGACGGCCACAGCGGCGACGCATGGAGCGGCCTGCTCTCCACCGGCTACTTCCTGCCCACCATCCTCACGACGCTGGGCCTTATCTTCTACGACGCATGGCAGCTGTCGGCTGTCACCGAGGAAGAGGGGAGAGCCAGATTCTTTACCCGGATCTTCCGCACCTATTCCAGCGTGCTGTTCTGCTGTGCGGCGGGCATCATCTGGCTCTGCCGCCCGGTCATGCACATCATGAAGTCCAACTACTATTACGCATGGCACTTCGTGCCGTTCCTCGTGCTGGCGTCTACCTGCAGCTGCTTCAACCAGTTCATGAACAGCGTCTATGTCGTGAATAAGAAGTCCCAGCGCAGCATGGCCACCATGATGGCCGGTGCCATCAGCAACTGCCTCATGAACTACTTCTTCATCAAGTGGTGGGGTCCTGTGGGTGCGACCTATGCGTCCTTCCTCGGCCTCGGGCTGGTGTTCACTCTCCGCGCCATGGACGCCCACGGCATGATCGGGATGCGCGTCCACCCGGGCCGCGTCCTCGTCAACGCCGCCGCGCTGGTGTTCGAGGCATTCGTGCTGCTGGCCGATACACCGCTGTACGGCCTCTGGACAGGCATCATCACGGCCCTCATCATCCTGTACAACTTCTCCGGCGTCTGGGCCATGGCCCGCATCCTGCTGCCTAAAATTCTGGGCCGCCGGGGCAAGGCCCTTGTGGCTGTCGTGGACGGCTGGGCAGCCAAAAAGTAAAGAAGAAAAACAAAAAACGGGGCTGTTGCACAACAGTCCCGTTATGTTTATCAGATCTGTTTGTTCAGCCAGCCGGCGATGTCCGCAAACACCTCGGCTTTGTTCGTCTCCACCAGCAGCTCGTGGCGGGCGCCGGGGTAGAATTTCGACTCGATGTTCCCGACACCGGCGTCCCGGAGGCTCTGGATGGCCCGCCGGACTCCGGCGGTGCGCTCGCCCACAGGGTCGGCGTCACCGGCGAGGAAGAGAAGGGGCAGGTCCTTCGGCACCCCGGCCAGAACGGCGGGGTCGTACAGCCGCAGGATGCCTGTGAACATGCTGTAGTAGGCGTTCAGGGTGAAGGTGAACGTGCAGCGCTCGTCGGCGCGGTACTTGTCCACTTCGGCCTGATCACGGTTGAGCCAGTCCTGAGGCGTGCGGCCCTCGAGACCCCTGTTGTAGCCGAGGAAGGAGAGGCGTGCCACCAGCTTGCTGCGGTGCTCCCAGCCGAAAAAGACGGCCAGCACCCGGCAGAGCGCCCGGGCCGTGGCGACCAGAGCTTTGGGCTGGAAGCCGGTACCCATGATGATGGCTCCGTCAAGCTCACCGCCCCACTCGCAAAGGTACTGCCGGGCGTAGAACGAGCCCATGCTGTGGCCCAGCAGAAAATAGGGGACGCCGGGATAGAGCTGCTTCGTCAGCGCAGTGACAGCGTGGAGGTCGTCGAGGACGGCGCGGTTGCCGTCGGGCTGGGCGAAATAGCCGTAATCCGCCCTGGTGCGGATGGAGCCGCCGTGGCCCAGATGGTCGTGGCCGGTGACGAGGATGCCCCGGGCGGCCAGATATTCGGCCAGAGGCTTGTACCGGTCGATGAACTCCACCATGCCGTGGGAGAGCTGCAGGATGGCCCGCACCTCGCCCTCCGGCACACAGCGGAATGCATGGAGCGTCCGGCCCGGTACGCAGGAAGGCAGGGTGAAGTCGATCATCTGACTCATGGGATTCTCCTTTTCCGTTTACAGCGCAGCGATTTTGGCCCGGCAGGCGGGGCAGATGCAGTAACCCTCATACTGGGCCATGTCGGCCGCCAGCTCACCGCAGAAATCGCAGCTGCCGGCGGGACGGTGCTTTTTGAGGATGATCTGATCGCCCTCCACGAAGATCTCGAGCTTCGAGTCCTTGTCGATGTGCATATTGGTGCGCAGCTCCTTGGGGAGGACGATGCGGCCCAGAGAATCGATGCCCCGAACGATGCCAGTTGTTTTCATATTCATTTCTCCTTTTCAGTGTGTCCGGAAAGATGGCAGAATGAGCATCTTTTACGCCGACACAACGCAAAAAATGTTCCTGTGCAGGAAAAACAGGAAAATTCTGTCAACTTGTTCCTGTTCAGTATACAAAAAGTTGAGTCATTCGTCAATCTAAACGGGCAGATTCGACAAAAACTTCTCAAAAAAGCAAAGAGGGGCGGCCAAGACTGCTTCTCTTTGCTGTCTCCGTTGACAAACAGGGCCGGAGAGGGTAAACTTAGGCAGAGATATTTGCAATTCATTTGCCTATGATAGATTATAGCAGTTTGCGTTTTTCATGCACAAGCAGCATCTGCAAACTGCATATCGCAAATATGCTATTTTGATAGGCACTATTTTTGAAAATTGCGATAAAAGGAGAAATCATTATGCCGAACAATCATATCCGCACCCGTTTTGCTCCCTCGCCTACGGGTTATATGCACGTTGGCAACCTGCGCACGGCCCTGTACACCTACCTGATGGCCAAGCACGATGACGGTACCTTCATCCTCCGCATCGAGGACACCGACCAGGGCCGCTACGTGGAGGGCGCTGTGGATGTCATCTACAACACCCTGCGGGAGACCGGCCTGCTGTGGGACGAAGGCCCGGACATCGGCGGCCCCGTCGGCCCCTACGTCCAGAGCGAGCGCATGGGGATGTTCAAGCAGTATGCCGAGCAGCTGGTGGCTGAGGGCAAGGCATATTACTGCTTCTGCACCGAGGAGCGTCTGGAAGCCCTCCACGCCGAGCAGCGCGCCCACGGTGAGATGACTCACTACGATGGCTGCTGCCGCGACCTGCCTAAGGAAGAGGTGGAAAAGCGCCTCGCCGCCGGTGAGCCTTACGTCATCCGCCAGAAGATCCCCCGCGAGGGCGTGACCGGCTTCGACGATATGGTCTACGGCCACATCGAGGTCAACAACAACGAGATGGACGACCAGATCCTCATCAAGACCGACGGTATGCCCACCTACAACTTCGCAAATGTCGTGGACGACCACCTCATGGGCATCACCCACGTCATCCGTGGCAGCGAGTATCTGTCCTCCACCCCGAAGTATAACCTGCTGTACCAGGCTTTCGGCTGGAACATCCCCCACTACATCCACTGCCCGCCGGTCATGAAGGACGCTCAGAACAAGCTGTCCAAGCGCAACGGCGACGCCAGCTATCAGGATCTCGTTGCAAAGGGCTACCTGACCGAGGCCATCCTGAACTACATCTGCCTGCTGGGCTGGAGCCCCAAGGGCGAGTACGCCGAGCAGGAGATCTTCTCGCTGGCTGATCTGGTCAAGATCTGGACGCCGGACGGCATCTCCAAGTCTCCCGCCATCTTCGACCCTCTCAAGCTGCGGGCCATCAACGCCGAGTATATCCGCCGCCTGTCCCCCGAGGAGTTCCTCGCCAAGGCCGAGCCCTGGATCGACAGCGCCGTCCATACCCCCATCAACAAGAAGCTGCTCTGTGCAAACCTGCAGCCCCGCTGCGAGGTCCTGGGCGAGATCCCCGAGCAGCTGGACTTCTTCGACGCCATGCCCGCGTATGACGTGAGCCTCTACGCCAACAAGAAGCAGAAGACCACCCCTGAGTCCGCAAAGGAGGCGCTGGAAGCCCTGCTGCCCGTGCTGAGCGACGAGGCACTGGACTTCAATGACCGTGACGCCGTCTTCGACGCCTGCAAGGCCAAGGCCGAGGAGCTGGGCAAGAAGAATGGCTGGCTGCTCTACCCGCTGGGCATCGCCCTCTCCGGCAAGCAGCGCACCCCCGGCGGCGGCACAGACCTCGCCTGCATGATGGGCCGCGAAACGACCCTCGGGCGGGTGAAGGCCGCCATCGAGAAGCTGAATGGCTGAGCCGCTTTTTGGCGAAGCGCACTACTTCTGCTGAGATTTTATCCCATCCCATCACCCCGCCAAAAACTGCGCGCGCCCTGCGCTACAGTATACGCAGAAGGCGCGGGAAACAGAACAGCACAGCGTGATATTGCAAAAGATCCCCGCCGGAAAGCGGGGATTTTTTCATGCAGGTATCTTTTCGGACGATACAGCTCACAGACGGGAAAAAGCGGGTGAACGGTGCGCTCCGGGCGCGAGCGGCGGTGCGGCCCGCCCTGCGGCAGGGGAGCGCGTTCCTTCTGGGGCTGGCCGGAGGCTGGGCCGTGCTGTACGGTGCGCTGATGCCTTTCGGGCTGGGGCTGACGCTGGGCTTTGCGGAGGACTGCTTCGCTGTGGGAGCCGCCGGGGCCGCACTGGGGATGCTGGCCCGGAGCTTCGGCACGCTGACCGTGGAGAGTGTCTGCCTGCTCTGCGCACTGGGCGCGGCGGTAGCGGCACGGTGGCTCTGGCCCGGCCGATTCGTCCCGGCGGTGGCGGCTGGCTGCGGCACACTGGTGGGAAGCGCAGTCTGCTTCGCGGCGGGGGAGGAAAACGGCGTTCAGACCATCCTGTTCTGCGGTGGCGACGCCCTGCTGGCAGCGGCGGCGGGATACGGCCTGCGGCGCTTCCCGCCCGAAAAACCGGGCATGGGCAGCCTGATCTTGTCTGCCGCTGCGGCCGCCGCACTGGGCGGGATGAGCTTTGGCTTCTTCCTGCCCGGGGTGATGGCCTGTGCGGCGGCAGAGCTGGCCCTTTGCTGCAAGGGCCTGCCGCTGGAGGCATTGGCTTTCAGCGGGGTGACGGGTGCGGCTCTGGCCGCGTCAGACCCTGCCCTTGCGCCTGCCGCCGCCGGGCTTGCCTGTGGGTGTGCCGCTGCGGCGGTGCTTGCCCCGGCGCGACGGGTGGAGGGGCTTGCGGCCTATGCGGGCGGCTGTGTGGCGGGGGTGCTCTGCGTCCAGCCGCTGGCGGGGGCGTTCAGCTTTCTGCTCAGCGCCGGGGCGGGTGCGGGGCTCTGCGCCCTGCTGCCCGCGGGCTGGCTGATGCCTGCCCTCAAAGAGGACGACCCGCCCGGCGACGAGCGGCCGCGCCTCTCTGCCGCCGCGACCCGGCTGGAAGCGGTGGCCGAAAGCCTCTCCTCGCTGGCGGAGACGGTGAACGAGGTGTACGACGCTTTTCCACGCCGGTGCGAGGGGTTCCGCTGGGTCATCGACAACATCCACGACGGCCTTTGTGCCAACTGCGGACGGCGGGAAGTCTGCTGGAAGCAGGAGCACGCCTCCACCCTGGAAGGAATGGAGGCTCTGCGCCCCATTCTGGAAGAAAAAGGCCATCTGGAAGCGGCGCTTCTGCCCGGTCAGCTGGCGCGGTGCATCCACCCGGCGGCTCTCTGCGCGGCGGGGGACAAGGCGTTTGCACTCTACCGCAGCCGCCGGGAGGCCCGCGTCCACTCCGAGGCCATGCGGACGGCCCTCACTGAACAGTACAGCGCCGTGGCCGATGCACTGGGCGTCCTCAGCGAACAGCTGGGGCGTCCCGGAAGCCCGGAGCCCTACAAGTCTGGCCGGGTGTCGGCGCTGTTCGCTCAGCTGGGGACGCCGCCGCTGGAATGTGCTGTGACGCTGGACGATCTGGGCCGCACCCGGGCGGCGGTGACGCTGCCCCGCACCCGCTTCAATGAAAAAGAGCTGGCCGCTCTGGCCGGGGAGGTGGGGCATATCTGCCGCCGCAGCCTCGAGCCGCCGCAGGTGCTCTCCTGCAAGGGGATGACCACCCTGCTCTTTGCCGAAAAGCCCCTGCTACGGGCCGTATTCGGGGCGGCGGGCGCGGCGGCGCGGGGCGAGATCTCCGGCGACGCGGTCCAGCAGTTCTGCAGCGCGGCAGCGGCCCAGATGATACTCTGCGACGGCATGGGGACTGGACGCCCGGCGGCAGTAGACGGCAGCCTTGCCGCAGAGCTGACGGCACGCCTGCTCAAAGCGGGCTTTACCGCAGAGCTTGCGGCCCGGCTCGTGAACGTGGCACTGGCCCTCAAGAGCGACGAGGAGAGCGGCGCGACCCTCGACCTCGTGAGCGTAGACCTCTATACCGGTACAGCCCGGCTCTTCAAGGCCGGTGCGGCCCCGGGCTTCCTCGTGCATGGGGGCAAGGCCCGGGCTGTGGGCGAAGCCAGCCTGCCGATGGGCATCCTCGGCGGCGTCAGCGGACAGAGCCGGGTGGTGCATCTGGCGGCGGGGGACTATGTGGTGCTGGTGTCGGACGGCCTCCTGGTGGACGGCCCCGGCTGGGTGATGCAGCAGCTGGAACTCTCCGCTGCCAAGGCAGAACAGCCCGACGTTCTGGCGAAAAAGCTGGTGGAAGCCGCCCGCGCCCGCGCCGTCCAGCGGGGCCGTCCCGACGACATTACCGCCGCTGTCCTCCGGCTCGAAAACAGCTGAGTTGCTTTTTGGGCGGCGAGAGGGTATACTTGTCAGTATCTGGAACGATCATAGGAGAAACATATATGCTGACAGTTACAGTTGCACAGGACGGCAGCGGCGACTTCGCGTCCATCGCGGAGGCGGTGCTGGCCGTACCCTATGAGGAGGAAGCACTGGTGCAGGTCGGCCCCGGCATTTACCGGGAAAAGCTGGTCTGCGAAAAGCGCTGCATCACCCTGCGGGGGGCGGGTGCAGATAAGACAAAACTCGTGTGGGGCGACGGCGGCAAGCTGCCCCACAAGGACGGGCGGCCCACCCATACCTTCCGCAGCTACACCGCCTTTTTCAGCGGCGAAACGCTCTGCGTGGAGGAGATGACGATTGAAAACGACGCCGGTCCTGGCGCGAAAGCCGGGCAGGCCGTCGCGGCCTATGTGGACAGCACCCGGGCGGTGTTCCGCCGGGTCAAGCTGCTGGGCAGTCAGGACACGCTCTTCTGCGCCCCGCTGCCCGAAAAGGAGCGGGAGAAGGACGGCTTTCTCGGCCCGCGCGGTCTTGCGCCCCGCAAACCGACCGCCCAGTACTACACCGACTGTGAGATCGCGGGCGACATTGATTTCATCTTCGGCGGCGGCGACGCCCTCTTCGAAAACTGCGTCATCCGCACGGTGGACAACCACATCCCTCACAGCTATGTCACAGCTCCTTCGGGCAAAGCCGATGGACTGGGCTTTGTGTTCTGGAGCTGCGATTTCATCTCCGACTGCCCGCCGGGCAGCGTCTATCTGGGCCGTCCGTGGCGTCCCGAGGGCAAGACGGCGGTGCTGGGCTGCCGCCTCGGCGCCCACATCGCGCCGGAAGGCTTTATCGCATGGAATGACCGCACCGATACCGGCCTTGCCAGCTTTGCAGAAGCTGGCAGCACCGGCCCGGGCGCAGCAGAGCGCCCGGCGTGGGTGAAACAGCTTTCCGGGCCGGAGGCGGCGGAACTGCTGGCCCGCGCCCGCACCCTCTGCCGACCGAAAACCAACTGAGGATGTAACAAATGAAAAAACTGCCGAATTTTGTAAAGTGGCTCATCATTGCCGTGGTGCTGGCCGCAATGGCCGCGATGATGGCGGCCGTGAACGACCGCGCCTCCCGGGTGGAGATGCCCATGCCGGACAACAGCCTGGGCATCTATCGCCAGACGCCTGCCACTGGAAAGTGAATCAAAAAACGAGACGGGACTGCTGGAGGGCGGTCCCGTTTTTGCATGATACCGCCGCCTCCCGCATATGCTGTACGGACAAATCTGAATGGGTGGGAGGCAAGGGTATGTTTGTGGTCACACTGAGTAAGGCAAGCGTCAAGAAGCTGGGCGTGGGGGCGATGTGCTGTGCGCTGGTGGTGTTCAGCGCCATGCTGGGGCGGTACATCAGCACCCGCTCGGTGGCTGTCGCGGCGGCAAGCAATAAAATCGAGAGTGCGCAGGACATCCAGACCTGGTTCACGGGCTACGGGCTGGACGTGGACGGCGCGTCCATCACCGCCGATAAGGTCAAGATCCCCCGCAAGTGGGACGACAGCTTTTCGGCCTTTAACGGGGTGGTGCAGCAGAGCGGCATGGACCTGGCCCGCTACAAGGGCAAGACGGTGGAGAAGTGGACGGCGCTCATCCCGGCGGCCAGCCGGGGCGATGTGAGCAGCTACGGCGTGCTGCTGGTCTACAAGAAAAAGGCCGTGGGTGCGTATCTGTTGGAAAAGCCCTCCGGCACTGTCACCGGGCTGAAAGACGCCCAGACCGCGATGGCCCTGCAGGAGGCCGAACAGGTGTCCGGCGAGGACTTCAGCGGCGACTGGGGCGAGCGCCACGACGGCGAGCTGGGCGC
>ERZ1023970.20-NODE-20-length-70603-cov-17.991438_pt1 | contig 70603 bp, 59 predicted proteins | sample MGYA00380430_ERZ1023970 | MGnify/ENA primary metagenome ERZ1023970 (study PRJEB33179, sample SAMN07449052) | human gut metagenome | biome: Human-gut; feature: Human associated habitat; material: Faeces | host: Homo sapiens | place: India:Kasaragod | collected... | reverse complement strand
CCCCGACGGCACGTGCTTACCCCTCCGGTCCCCCGGGGCTACCGCGCTACTTTCCCCTCCCCCCCCCCGGCGGCTCGCCGGGCGGGGCGGGGAGGCTCTTGAGGAAGCCCTTGCCGCCCCGGGCATGGATGCCGGAATACTCGATGAGGCAGATGCTCATGAGCGCCAGCGCAGCGGTGACATTCAGATCCTTCGTGGGGGGCTTGATGCCGAACACGCCGATGAGGTTCGCACAGGCGATGTAGAGAGCCACTGTCATGAGGTAAGGCACATACCGTCTGCCCTGCTCGCCCAGCAGGCCCGTGAAGAAGTTGTCGATCGTGGTGACGACCAGCTCAAGGATGGCCTGCCGCCTGGAGATGTGGTCCACCTTGAGGTTCCGGGTGAGCAGGATGGAGACGATGACCAGAAACAGCATGATGCCCCAGCTGACCACCACGGATTCCGGCACCTGCAGGCCGCCGAGGGAGATCATCTCCACATTCAGCTCCTCTTTCAGGGCCGCAGTCAATGCGTTCATCTCTTTGCCTCCTTTCTGAGCAGAGTCTTATCCTGAAGCGTAAAGGTATCGTTCGTTTTCACTCTATCTCCTTTCGTTTCTTTTATTAAAGCAGCTGTGCTAAAAATCAAAGAAGGTGCGTTTGTTTTTATGGAAACACACCCTCTTTTCGCGCTCAGCGCAGCCCTTTGCGTCTGGTATCATAGCACGATTGGTGCAGTTTGATAAGACCTTTGGTCGATATTCTACTTTTTGTTATATCTTATTTCACACCTTAGCCGGGAATGTTGTGCATCTTGCTTAATAATGCACAGTCAAGCCGTCCATCTTGACCAAATTCTTAGTCATTCCTTGGTGGTTCGTTTCATTTTTGAGGTAAAGCGAAACCCTTCCGGCAGAATTATACGCTCCATGTATATAGGGTATATAAAATTCATATAGCTGTCAAGTGTTCGATGGATGAAATTTTCTTATCGCGATCTCCAAAAATAGTGCCGGTCAAAACGGCATCTTTGCGATATGCTGTTTGGATGTTGCACTAATTTCTTGACTTGCGATAAAAACGCAAACTGCTATCATCAGAAGCTTATCTTTATTAAGTAATATTACCTGTTTATAATATAGGCTCACCGGGCGTTCCGTCCACCGCGGCGGAAGATAGCGCGGAAGAAGTTTGGCAGTTCTTGCGCAGAGGTTTTCCATAAAAGACCCTGCGGGCCGCTCAGACTGCGCAGGGAGGCTGTTTCTGTCTTCTGTTTGTGCGAACAATACAATTTTTTAGTTGTTTCTTGAAAAAATATAACTAATTCATTGTGCATTCTGCGAATGGACAAACCGCGCCCGCGCGTGTATAATAAAGCCAGAAACCAGAGAAGTACAGCAGAAGCTCAAATGAGAGCTAACCCCGCTGACTTTAAGCAGAAAGGAGCGAAGACCGATGGTTGATATGGAACCCGCACAGTACGCACAGACTGTCGGGGTTCGCTGAGAAGCAAAACAGAAGCTCACCACAAACGGGATGTTTCCCCCGTATAAAAACACAACAACAAGAGCCGTTCTTGAGCATCGATAAAGCGAACAACAGAACAGTCTGTGAAATAAAATCCCTCGCGTTCAAATAGATCCGCCGAAGGTGATCCCAATGAAGAAAGCTTTTGTACGGAACGTCTTATTTGAATAACTCTAAAGGAGAAACTCCGATGTACTAAGTAATGACACTCCCTTCGCAAATCTAACCCGAAAGAATGTGGTAATATGAAATTCATCTCTGTGATTCGTATCCCGCACTCCAACGGTTAAGAAAAGGGTCATTCCAATGTACTAAGAAATTCATTCCCCCTGCTGATCGTTCTTCACCGTTTCAAAGGAGAATCTTCTATGAAACGTCCGGTACAGACCGAAAAATGAAGAAATCGAGGTCAAGAGGCTATGACTCCGAAGAAGTAAGCATCCTGCCGACTGAGGGCTTGCAACCGCCTCGAGTCGGCAGGTTTTTTGTCTGATGTTTTCCAATGAAGCCCGCATCCTCCCGTTTTCCTGCCGGGAGGATGCGGGTTTTGTTTTGTCCCGGATATTTTGCGGCGGCAGGCGCAGGGCCTGTAGATTTTCGGATCTATTTCGTGTATACTTTTGCTCAGAAAGCAGCACTTGCAAGGAGGCAGACCACTATGGCAAGCAATTTCGAGTTCTACTCCCCCACCCGGGTCATCTTCGGCAAAGGCACCGAACAGCGTCTGGGCGCGCTGGTACGCGAATACGGCGGCACCCGCGTCCTCATCGTCTACGGCGGCAAGAGCGCCGTCCGCTCCGGTGTGCTGGACCGGGCCGAAAATTCTCTGGCCGAGGCCGGCATTTCCAGCTGGACGCTGGGCGGCGTCGTGCCGAACCCCCACCTCGACAAGGTCTACGAGGGCATCCGCATCGGCAAAGAGAACAGCATCGACTTCCTGCTGGCCGTGGGCGGCGGCAGCGTCATCGACACGGCCAAGGCCATCGCCTACGGCCTGGCCGAGCCGGAAAAGGACGTCTGGGAGCTGTACGAACACACCCGCACGGCCAGCAAGTGCCTGCCGGTGGCCAGCATCCTGACCATCGCGGCGGCGGGCAGCGAAACATCCAACAGCAGCGTCATCACCCGGGTGGACACCCACCAGAAGCGGGCCTACAACGACGACATCAGCCGCCCGAAGTTCGCCATCATGGACCCCGAGCTCACCAAGACCCTGCCCGACTATCAGACCGAGTCCGGCTGCGCCGACATCATGATGCACACCATGGAGCGCTATTTCACCAATGGCGGCAATATGGAGCTGACCGACGCGCTGGCCGAGGGCCTGCTGCGCACCGTGATGAAGAACGCGGTCATCCTCCACACCGATCCGGCCAACTACGAGGCCCGGGCCGAGGTGATGTGGGCGGGCAGTCTGTCCCACAACGGCCTGACCGGCTGCGGCATCGCCAGCGGCGACTTTATGTCCCACAAACTCGAGCACGAGATGGGCGGCATGTTCGACGTGACCCACGGCGCGGGCCTCGCCGCCCTCTGGCCCAGCTGGGCGCGGTACGTCTACAAGGACTGCCTGCCCCGCTTCGTCCGCTTTGCCCGGAACGTCATGGGCGTGACCACCGACGGCACCGACGAGGAGATCGCCCTGAAAGGCATCGACGCCATGGTGGCTTTCTACCACAGCATCGGGATGCCCGCCAGCTTCCACGAGCTGGGCATCGACCCCACCGACGCGCAGATCGACGAGATGGCCCGCCGCTGCCTCGAGGCTTCCGGCTCCGCCCTCGGCTCGGCCAAAAAACTCGATCTCGACGACATGATCGCCATCTACCGCGCCGCCAACCACTAAGAAGCTTTTTTTCATCTCCGCCCGGTACAGAGTATTTTGCTTACTCTGTGCCGGGCATTTCGCTGTTTTTTGTGTGCTTCATCCTGCTTTTGGGCAAAGAAGTGGAAAAGAGATAGAGAAAAAACAGGAGTATTTGCTTGAACTCTCTTTCATTTTTGTATCTCAGTCAGTATAATGAAAGAATAAAGAGCGCTTCGGTCCTTTTTTGCCGAAGCCTCTCTTTCTGAATCGAAAAGTTTGGGGTATCAATTTCTATGACGAGAGAAGAGATGCAGGCCCGTCTCGAGGTTTGCCGCGAACTCTATACGGACGTCCGTCTTCTGGACGCAGATACTGTCAGCAGTATCCACGAAGGCACACGCACCGATCCTTCCGGGCCGGACATCTGCTTTGCCTGCCGGAACAAGAACGCCTTCTCCCGCCACTGCGCGGCCAAGCTGGCGCTGGCGACCAAGAGCAAAGCCTGCCGTCTGGAATCCTGCGGCACCGACATCGCCCACATCACGGCCCACTACTATGAGGTGGAGGGCAGGCCCTATGTCCTCGAGCTCGTCCAGCGCACCCCCGGGCGCACCACCATCGACCCGGAGGACAGCGAAGCACTGATGAGCGAGGCATCCGGCTACGACGTCAAGCTCTACCACGACAGCCTCACCTGCGCCTTCAACCGCCGCTATTATGAGGACGTCGTGCAGGGCTTCGAAGGCCCCTTCGGCGTCGCCATCATGGACCTGGACGATTTCAAGATCTACAACGACTCCTGCGGCCATCAGGCCGGCGACCTGGCACTGGAGGTGACGGCGGCGGTCATCCGGGACTGCATCCGTCAGACCGACACCCTCATCCGATACGGCGGCGACGAATTCCTGCTCATCCTGCCCGGCTGCCCCATCGAGAAGATAAGCTCCAAGCTCGAGCAGATACGCGCCCGGGTGCAGACCACAAGCGTCCCCGGCTACCCTCACATCCATCTCTCGCTGAGCATCGGCGGCGTACTGCAGACTGCTGAGGATACCATGGAGACTGCCGTCCACTGTGCCAGCCGCCTGATGTATCAGGCCAAGGAGCACAAGAACACCGTCATCGTGGCCAGCTCCAGCGCGGTGCTGTCGGCCCCGGCCACCCTGCTGCCCAGGCAGAGCCGCCAGCAGATCCTGATTGCCGACGACTCCGCGATGAACCGGATGCTGCTGGCCGAGATACTGGGGACCGACTTCCGCATCCTGGAAGCCTCCAACGGCGAAGAGTGTCTCGAGCAGCTGCGCCACAACCCCGGCGACGTCGCACTGGTGCTGCTGGACATCAATATGCCGGTACTGGACGGCTTCGATGTGCTGTCGGCCATGAACCGTGACCACTCCATCGAGGACATCCCGGTCATCATGATCTCCAGCGACGACTCCAAGGACATCATCCGCCGGGCCTTCGAGCGGGGCGTCTCCGACTACATCAACCGCCCCTTCGACGCCCGGACGGTCTACCGCCGGGCTTTCAATACCATCAGGCTCTACGCCAAGCAGCGGCGTCTGGTACGGATGGTGTCGGCCCAGACCCGCAAGCAGGAGCACAACACCACCATGCTGGTCAATGTGCTGAGCCAGATCGTGGAGTTCCGCAACGGTGAGAGCGGCTCCCACGTCCGCCACATCCGCATCCTGACCGAGAAGATCATGGCCCAGCTGCTGCGCAAGACCGATAAATACTCCCTCTCTTCCGAGGAGCAGGACAACATCACCCTCGCCTCGGCCCTGCACGACATCGGCAAGATCGCCATCAATGAGAAGATCCTGAACAAGACCGGCCGCCTGACGCCGGAGGAGTTCGCCGTCCTCAAGACCCACACCACCGAGGGCGCGGCCCTGCTCCACCGACTGGAAAATTTCGACACCGAACCGCTCTTGCAGACGGCCTGCGACATCGCCCGCTGGCACCACGAGCGGTGGGATGGCCGGGGCTATCCGGACGGTCTGGCAGGCGACGACATCCCCATCGGGGCGCAGCTGGTCTCACTGGCCGACGTCTACGACGCGCTGACCAGTGAGCGCTGCTACAAAAAAGCCTTTCCCCATGAAAAGGCCGTGCAGATGATACTGGGCGGCGAGTGCGGCGCCTTCAATCCCCTGCTGCTGGAATGTCTCAAGGACATCGAGGGCAGTTTGCAGGCAGAGCTGAAAAAGGACTACCATTCCGACCCCGCTGAACTCGAAGTATAAACGAAGCGCACCCCTTCTCCACACAGAAGCAGAAGGGGTGCGCTTTTCTATGTCTGCCGAAAGTTTTCAACAACACAAAACTCCATCCTCTTATCACAAATCTCCATCGTCCTTTTTTGGGGGGCCGTCAAACCTGCGTGAATGGGGTCGTTTCCTGCGTGAATCGCTGTGTCTGAGCCCCGATGGTTATGTTATAATATGGTCATAAGGGAGGAACTGAGGATGGAGCTTCGATTTGCGGTCGTAGAAGACCGCCTGCCCGACGCTCAGCGGTTGGAGAGCCTTTTGCGGCTGGCCTTCGGCGGCGGGCAACCATTGGTCTGTGACCATTATGAGAGCGGCGACGCCTTTCTGGCGGCGTTCCCCTCAAAAAATTATCAGGTCGTTTTTCTCGACATCTGCATGGAAGGCACCAACGGCATCGAGACGGCGCGCATCCTGCGCCGGGCCGACCCCGACCTGCTGCTGGTGTTCGTGACCTCGTCCCCGGAATACGTATGGGACGCCTTCCCCGTCCACCCCTTCGACTATCTGCTCAAGCCCTACCGGGAAGAAAAGCTCTTCCAGCTGGCCGACGAGCTGCGGCGGGTGCTCTTCCGGGCCGAACCGGAGCTGGAAGTCCGCATCGCACGGCAGCAGGTACATCTCCCCCTGCGGAAGATACAGTACGCCATGGCCCAGAACCACTACGTCCGCATCGTCAGCGACGACGGCGAGTGCCGGACCGTCTCCACCTTCTCCCAGGTGGAGCAGCTGCTGCGGGCGCAGGAGAACTTCATCGTCTGCAACCGGGGCGTCATCCTGAACATGGACAAGGTGCTCCGGCTGGACTGTGACTGCTTCGAGATGCTGGACGGCACCTGCCTGCCCGTGCGTCAGAAGGACAAGAACACCCTGTTCGCCCAGTTCACACAATATCAGTTCCGTCATATGCGGCGGGAGCTATGACGCTGAGAGGAGGCCCGACCTTGGACTTTTCTTTATTTGGACGCTATTTTCTGGACCTCGCCGTCTTCTACCCGGGGACATTCCTCTGCCTCGCGCCCCTGTGGGAGCATGTGAAGGCCCCCCGGCGCACCGCTGTGCTGGCCGCCGCTCTCGTCACGGTCATCTGCCTTGCGGCGGCGGCCCTCTGCGCCATCTTCGAGCTGGACAGCAACCTCCTGCTTCTGCCCACCCTGCTGGCGGCGTTCTGGCTGCTGCGCTGGCGGGTGGGTCCGGAAGTTTCCGTGAGCCAGACCGCCTTTCTCTTCGCCGTCTCCGGCGTCATGATGGCAGTCTGCTCCCTCCTTTCCGTGGTGCTCAACGCCCGGGCTGAGGTGGGCAACGACGCCCCGGCCTATCTCGTCTCCACCTCTCTGCTCAAGCTGGGGCTCTCGGCAGTGCTCTGCATCATCTTCTGGTTCACCGCCGTCCAGTGGAGCCGCTGGCTGCTGCGGGAGTACCGGGGCGAAGCCTTCTGGCAGTCGGCGTGGCCGCTGCCCACCATCTACGCGGCTTTCCTCGTCTTCTGTATGCCGCTGGACCCGGGCATCGTGCTCATCAACCGTCTGATGATCATTTCTGTTCTGGCCGTATCCATCTCTCTGCTGGGCATCTTTTTGCTGCTGTACGAGATGTATCAGGTAGCCCGGGAGTGTACCCGAAGCTCCCAGCTCGACCGAGAAAACCAGCTTCTGGCCGTGGAATCCCGCCGCTACACCGAACTGCGGACCTATATGGAGCAGACGCGGCATCTCCGCCACGACTTCCGTCAGCATCTCCACGTCATCGCCGGACTCACCGAAGCCGGACAGGTGGATGAGCTGAAAAACTACCTGCACCAGTACGAATCCGAGCTGAGCGAGGAGCGCCCCACCCTCTGCGCGAATCCTGCCGTGGATGCTCTGGCCGGTCACTACGACCACGAGGCCCACAGCCTCGGCGTGCCGGTGGACTGGCGGCTGGAACTGCCCCGCCAGCTGGCCATCCCGGAGGCTGACTTCTGCATGATGCTGGGCAATCTGTTGGAAAATGCTCTCCACGCCAGCCAGAAGCTGCCGCCCGAACAGCGGCAGGTGAAGGTGCTGGCCCGGATGCTGAGTCCCGCCATGCTGGGCCTGCTGGTGGAGAACCGCTATGACGGTGTACTCAAGCGCCAGCAGGGCATCCTCCACTCCACGAAACACGACGGAATGGGCATCGGCCTCGTCTCCATCCAGACGGCCGTTTCCAGATATGGCGGTTCTATGACCGTCGAGACCGAGAACGGTTTGTTCCGGGTGAATATTTTATTGAACCTTTAACCTCTCAGTCTCGCATTCGCTCGACAGCTCCCCTACCAAGGGGAGCCTCTGGCGAAGAGATAAAGCTTTACGAAATGTCAAAGCCTCCCCTCGTTAGGGGAGGTGGCATTGCGAAGCAATGACGGAGAGGTTGACACAGCTAATTAAAGGAGGACTCCACCATGAAAATGACCCGACGCAATTTCCTCAGCGCTTCCGCCCTCACACTGCTGTCCTGCCAGCTGGCCCCTGCCGCCAGGGCAGACTGCCTTCTGTCCGGCCTTTTCCACGGCGCAGACACCGCCCTGCCGCCGAAGCCCCTGACGGCGAAAGTCGTGGACGCCAACCCCTTTATGGGCCGCAGCGAGTCAAACATCCACCACGACTGCTACAACACCGACTCCACCGACGCCGTCCTCCCCGTGGGCATCTGCCCCGAGGTCAACGTGGCAATGGAAAAGACGAACCCCAACGCCTCCCCGGCCATCTTCTTCGACAACTTCGATAACCCCGTCAGCCCGTTCCTGGGCGGTCTGGCCATCCGCGACCTCGACGCAGAAGAAGTCCGCACCATCGGCTTTTTCTCTCCCGCTAAGCACGACGGCGGCGGTTATCTCATCCAAAGCTCCTATTCCTTTGTGGACGGGCGCAACCTCATCGTCTGCCCCACCAGCCACAACCATGTGCTGATGCTTCGTGCCACCGACGAGAAGGGTACGCCTCTGCCGGTTTTTGAAAAGGTACTGGACATCAACATCAAGGAGGCCGCCGAGCGGGTGCTTGGCCGCAGCCTCGAGCAGAATCTGCTCTCCATCGTCTTCGACTACGACGGCAACCTCTGGTTCGTCACCGGCGGCTTCCGCATCTACCCCAGCCGCGGCCAGCAGGGCGCGATGGGCTACATCTCCCACAATGCCATCGAAACCATCCTTGCCGGCGGCACCGCCGACCTCGACCACGAAGTCCATGTCTACGCTCCCGCTCCGGGCGAGGGTGCTGAAAACGGCATTGCCTCCTGCCGGGAGGGTGCGGTCATCCTGACGAACCTTGCCTGCTACCTGCTGCGCGCCAACGGCGGCGTTGAAGTCGTCTGGCGCACCCCCTACGACAGCGTGGGCGCAAAAGACAGCCGCGAGGGCGCTGCCACCACCGGCGGCGGTCTGGCATGGGGCGGCGGCTGCTCGCCCTCTCTGAGCAAAGAGCTGGTCTTCTTCACCGACAACCTCGAGACGGTCAGCCTGATGGCCGTGGACCTCCGCACCGGCGAAATCGCCGCCAGCCACCCGGTCATCGACGAGCTGCCCGCCAACATGCCGGTGTCGGTGGAAAATTCGGCCATCGTCTACGACCACGGCAATGGCCGGGTCAGCACCATCGTCTGCAACTGGTTCGGCGCAGGCAGCCCCAACCTCGCAAAGCCCGACAGCGACTCTTCCATCCAGAGCTATGAGAACATCTACGACCGCAACTGGCTGCTCAAGGGCAACTGCATGATCATGCCCGGCGTCGAACGGGTGGACACCATCCGCACCGCCGACGGCTGGACCATGAAGAGCGTCTGGTGCCGCGACGACCTCAGCGACACTTCCATGATGAAGCTCTCCACCGCCACCGGCTACATCTACGGCTTCGTGCAGGACGTGGACAGCGGTATGTGGCAGTACATCGTGCTGGACTTCAACACCGGAAAGACCGTCCTCACTGTGGACGTCGCCTCCCTCTACGGTTACAACAACATGGCCATCGGCATGTACGCGGGCCGTGACGGCAACAAGCTCTACTGCCCCACCGGCCACAAAGAGCTGCTCCGCCTGCAGGACCGCTTCGTCTTCCTACCCGGGATGCCCTACCGCAAAGTCGATCTGGACAAGACCTCCCGCCGGGTGCTTTCGGCGGCAGAGTTCCAGGCCGCTGGCGGCGCCGGCACCCCCGCAAGCTGGCTCCACACCGCCACCCTCGACAACCTCCACCCCGCGACGACTGTTTCTTTCCGCATCAACGGCCTGACCGGAAATGCCGCCGACTATAAGCTCTTCGCCCTCGGCACGGATGGCCGCTACCACGAGGTGTCCGACTGGCACTTCGACGATGCCCCGGCCCGTCTCAGCGCAAAGAAGGTCTACAGCGTCTGCCTCACCGCACAGGACGGCGGCAGCTTCGACCTCTCGCCCGACGCCAGGGAAGTCACCCTCTCGGTGGTGCTGGCACGATGAATCTCTAAACCAAAAGCCCCTCTGCGCCGCGGTGCAGAGGGGCTTTTTCATCATACTATCGTATTTTACAGGGTACTCAGCAGGCGGCGGCCGCCGTTCTGGTCGGCGGCATAGCGGGTGGTGCGGTTGACCTGATTGTCCAGCGGCAGGCCCTCGGCGTAGCGCTTGAGGTTGTGGATGAAGATGTCCACGATGTTGTCCAGCGTCTTGGGCAGGCTGAACTTGCCGGAGTTGTGGGGCGTGATGATAGCGCCCGGCTCGCCCCACAGCGGGTGGTCGGCAGGCAGAGGCTCCGGGTCGGTGACGTCGAGGCCCGCGCCAAAAATTTTGCCGCTGCGCAGGGCCTCCACGAGGGCGTCGCTGTCCACGGTGGTGCCGCGGCCCACGTTGATGAGGATGGCCCCGTCCTTGCAGCGGGCGAAGCGCTCGGCGTTGAACAGCTTGTTGGTCTCAGGGGTGCCGGGCAGGCTCAGGGCGATGAGGTCGGCCTCGGGCAGCTCCTCGTCCAGCTGGCTCTGGGCCACCACACGCAGGCAGTAGTCCGGGCAGGGCGTGTCGGGGTGGACCGTGCGGCGGACGCCCACCACCTCAGCGCCCAGCATATGGGCGCGGCGGGCGAAGTTGGAGCCGATGTCGCCCATGCCGACGCAGAGCACCCGCGCCCCGGTGATGCCCCTCACGGGGCGGTCGATGGGAGCCCACTGGCGCTGGTTCTGGCGGTCGCGGTAGAGGAACATATCCTTCTGGATGCCCAGCCACATGGCCAGCATCCACTCGCTGATGGCCAGACCGTAGGCGCCGGTGGCGTTGGTCACCATGCAGTTTTCGGGCAGGACGCCGGGCTTCAGATAGGCGTCGGGGCCGGCGGAGTTGGACTGGAACCACTCGATGTGCTTGTTCTGGCGGATCATCGACACCGGTGCGTTGCCCAGCACGATGTCGGCCCAGAGCACATCTTCGGCGTGGACATCGTCCAGCGCGTTGAAACGGAATTCAAATTCCGGCACGGATGCCTCCAGCGCGGCGCGGTGGGCGTCGTTCAGGGGCAGACATACCAAAACTTTTTTGTGCATAGGGATACCCTCACTTCCTGTGTATTCTTCTATAAGAATACTCTCCCCCGCCCCGCTCCGCAAGAGGCAAAATGGCCGCTTTCTTAAGAATTCCTTAGAATCTTATCCCACAAATCCCAAGAAGTATGTGATAAGCTGTCCACAATGCAGAAAACCTGCTATACGGATACTACGCAATACAGAAAAGGAATCACAGACTATGCAGACTGTCATGATCGTAGAGGATGGCCCGGACATCCGGGACGGCGTGCGCATCGCACCGGACTGCAACCGGGTCTGGGTGGACGAGCAGGAGGCCGGCCTGACCGAGACTGAGTACAAGATCCTCAAGCTGCTGATGCAGAGCCCCCAGCGCATCTTCCCGGTGCAGGTCATCTACGAGACCGTGTGGGGCGAGCCGTATTTCTACGTCTCCAACGGCACCGTCATGGTGCATATCCGCAATCTGCGGATGGCAGAGCCGCCGCACTGCGATAAGCAAGCTCTTTTGTCAGAGCGATACTATCGCTGTGTCTAAACTATTTCTTCAGCATCCTTGCCCTCTCCGTCACCTGCGGTGACACCTCTCCCAAAGGGAGAGGCTTTTACGTCCCGTGAAACTTTTTCATAAAAAATTCAAACCTCTTACGTCCTTCTTAATAAATTTCTCGGGCATTTCCTAAGATTTGGAATATATACTTCTCCCTGTCAGACGGGTAGAAGTGCTCCCCGCGATATCTCTTAGGAGGGGCAAATCACCATGCTATCAAAAAAGAAACCACAGGACAGGGTCGATCCGGAATATCTCGTCGGCCTTGACACGGCCTCTGCCCAGCCGGCTCCGACGGGCGTGAGGCCCTTTATCCAAAAGCACTGGAAGCCCATCACCGCCGCCGACACCTACACCGTCAAGCCGATGGTCAAGGGTACCATCCTGACCGCCGACTTCGAGGTGGGCGACACGGTCAGCAAGGGCGATGTGCTCTACACCATCGACAGCTCGGACGTGGCCAGCAGCGTGGAGAAAGCCCAGCTTTCTCTCGACCAGGCCCAGAGCAGCTACGACGACGCCGTGGATGCCCAGTACATCCGCAGCTCTGTCCGTGGCACAGTCTCTTCCCTGAAGGTCAAGGCGGGCGACGTCGTCTCTGCCGGGCAGGAGGTGGCCGTCGTCCGGGACGATTCCACCCTGCTGCTGACGCTGGACTTCCCCGCCGCCGACGCCGCCACTTATTTTGTCGGCCAGAGCGTGGATGTGACCATCGACGGCACCTTTGAGACGACCACCGGCACCATCCAGTCCATCTCCGGTGCCGACAGCCTTTCCAGCGGCAACCTCGCCGTCCGCTCGGTGGTCATCGCCGTGCAGAACCCCGGCACCCTGAACACCACCATGTCCGGCACAGCCTCCATCAACGGCGTCAGCGCCATGAGCTCGGCCCATTTCACCTGCCAGTATGAGCAGACCATCACAGCCACTGCCAGCGGCACCATCATCGCAAAAGACGTCAAGGTCGGCGACACTGTAGGCTCCAGCTCCTCCACCACCGAGACGATGTGCGTCATCAACGACCTGAGCTACCTCGAAATGCCCCTGGACGTAGACGAGCTGGACATCCTCGACATCGCGGTGGGCCAGAAAGCAGAGATCACCGCCGACGCCATCGACGACTGCACCTTTGAGGGCGTCGTCACCAGCATCTTCTCCGCCGGCACCACCACCGGCAGCACCACCACCTACCCTGTCACCATCCGCATCGACGACACCGGCAGCCTCATGCCCGGCATGAATGCCACTGCCGCCCTTGACATTCCCCCTTGCCGGCGTTATGTTATTGTTAAGGCGACAGCCGGTTTCGCCGTCTTTCGCCTCATATTAAAATCGTTCTTGTTTTATAGCTGTCTGGACTTTACACAAAATTTGGGAAAGACCCATTTTTGTCTAACTTTTGGGGTTCATTTCAGTATCCGGAGTCTCTTTTTTGGCATTTTCTTCAATGTTTTTGCAATTGGAATCTATAGTTTCGATAGCTGTTTTCTTTCAACGGCATGGATAAGCTAGACCTTATTGCTTTGCAGAAACAGCGCATCACCCGAAATTTTAATTATTTGTCGCTCTGATTCTGATATACTATCGTTAAGACATCGATTTCGGAGGTCCACATGGATACAAGTATTTTCTGTTATGTGCTCGAGGTAGAAAAATACAGAAACATCACTCAGGCGGCGAAGCGACTGTTTATCTCGCAACCGGCACTGACCAAACAGCTGAATAAGCTTGAAAAAGAGTTGGGCTTTTCGCCTTTTGACCGCACGCACAGCCCGATCAGCGTTACACCACAGGGCGAAATTTTTCTCGATTTTGCTCGGCGCTATGTGCAGCTCGAAAGCGAGATGATGGATAGTCTTCGACAGTTTAATCAGATTCCAGCAGAGCCTGTACTGATTGCCACAACGCATCGTGGTGGCGCCTACGCTGCTGTTCAGGCAGCACCTTTCATGATGACACATCCAGAGATACATCTCAGTTACCTGAATCGCAACTCTCAGCAGTGCGAAGAAGAGCTGGAAAGCGAATCCGTCGACTTAGCCATCTATACTGAACCTGTACACTCCGAAAACATCGAGTATATGCCAGTACAGGAGGATTCGCTCGTATTTGTCATTCCACAGGAATCACCGATTCTGGAGGACCTAGATATCTCCGATAATTCACTCGAGCATCCGGTTGAAATCGACATCAGCCGTTTCCGTAATCCGTCGCTCCGATATATTCTGGCGACGCCAGGTCAGGGGCTGTATGATGCCGAAAAATCTTTTTTCAGAAAATATCACATCACACCGATTCATCCGCAGCGCATTGATTATGTTGACACACGATATCTCGTTGCCTGCAGCGGCTGTGGCATCGCCCTGTTGCCGCACACGACGATTCGTAATTCATCTACTGGTCAAAACCCGGTCTATGGCACGATAAAAGGCGATACTCTGTATCGTTATGTCATCGTCGCCCGAAAGAAGGGCCGCAACTTATCCCCTTCTGCAGAAATCGTCTGGCGCTACATGATCAGCGCATCTGCTAAAAATCGATAACATTTTGGAATCAGGTTCATAACAGAAAAAGGAGAAGCATTCGTCATTCAATTTGCAGTACAGAGCGAGTGCTTCTTTTTCTGTTTTATGGCGCTATGTCCATTCCAAATGGTTATCCTCCCATAGAAGAATCGCCATTGTCACAATCTTGCACAATTACTCCCGTTTTTGTACAATACATTTATCAAATTTGCCGGCAAATAAAAGTGCTTTAAAAATTCTGTATCACTTTTTGGGAGGATTGACTGTGAATAAGTTAAAAGAAACGAAGATCCTTGGGTTCCCTCTGTGGATGTACCTTATATTCAGTATACTGATGATGGTGATGGCAGCCAATGACTGGATGCTGACCAACATGGTCGGCGCACTCGCCTTCGCAATGATCATCGGCACGCTGCTCGGCTGGGTCGGTGACCATATCCCGGTCTGGAAGACCTGGTTCGGCGGCGGCATGCTCTTCTCCTGCCTCGTAGCCGGCGCGATGAACACCTTCCACCTGATCGGTGAAGGCTCGATGGAAGTCCTGAATACCTTCAACGGCTCCACCGGTTTCCTCGATTTCTACATTCTCGTCCTGATCACCGGCTCTGTGCTCTCGGTTGATCGTAAGATGCTCATCAAATCCTTCGCCGGATTCATTCCGACGATTCTTGCAGGTATTGCAGGTGCACTCGGCCTCGCTGGTCTCGTAGGTGCCATCACTGGCGTCGGCGCAATCGAGGCGATCGCCACCTATGCAATTCCAGTCATGGGCGGTGGCAATGGTGCCGGTATCACACCGATGAGCAAGATGTGGGCTGCTGCAACCGGCGGTGATGCCTCCTCCTGGTATGCATCTGCCTTTGCAATCATCAGCATTGGCAATCTCTGCGCCGTCTTCATGTCTGCACTGCTGAACAAGCTCGGCCAGATCAAGCCATCCATGACGGGTAATGGTCGTCTCATGGTCGGTGAAGAAAATGTCAGCACGAAGTCCAGTGACGTGAAGCCGACCGCAGCCGACTACGCAACCGGTCTCGCACTCGGTGTCGTATGCTTCAATGTAGCTAACCTCTACGCAAAGCACATCTCCATCATCAACCATGCAAACCTCGGCTTCAGTATTCATACCTTCGCTTTCATGGTCATCCTGATGGCGATTCTGAATATGACGAATATCCTGCCGGAAAACGTGAAGGCCGGCGCAAGGGGCATGCAGCAATTCTTCGTAAAGTATATGTCCTTCCCACTGATGATTACCGTTGGTATCGGTACGAACCTCACAGACTACGCGAAGGTCTTCACAAACCCAGCGTATATCGTCATCATCATGGCGACTGTCATCGGTGCGATGATCGGAACCTTCATCGTCGGTAAGCTGTTCCACTTCTATCCTGTAGAAGGAATGCTGACTGCCGGACTCTGTATGGCAAACGGCGGTGGTGCCGGCGACGTACAGTGTCTCGGCGCTGCGCACCGCATGGAGCTGATGTCCTATGCTCAGATTTCTTCCAGAATCGGTGGTGCCATCATGCTCGTCATCGCAAGCTTCATTTTCGGTAAATTCCTGTAATCCTGGAGGTACCGTATGGCAAATCAGAATTCTTTGGCTACGAATCTCACGCTTGAGCAGCAGAAAAACCTGTTCGGCAATGCTTACTTAAATATGCTCTGGCACTGTCCGACCGACCTGCGTTTCCACTACTGGGTGCATCTCCCAGACTACTACTACGACGAAGAGGAGCATGAGTACTCTCTCCTCGTCATCATCCATGGAACCGGCTGTGCAATCGAAGAGTACATCAAGCAGGCGAAGGAACTCGCCGACAAATATCATATGGCTGTGCTTGCGCCTATGTTCCCGGGTGGACTCATTCAGCGCGATGACTTCAACAGCTATAAGCTCCTCTCCTGCGACGGCATCCGCTATGATCTGATTCTCCTCGATATGATCGAGGATATGGCGAAGCGCTATCCAGGCGTTCACACAGATCAGTTTTTCATGTTCGGACACTCTGGTGGCGGGCAGTTCGTAAACCGCTTCCTGCTCGCTCACCCTGATCGTCTGAAGGCCTGCTCCATCGGTGCACCTGGCCGTCCGACCTTCCTGAATCCAGACGAGGACTACTTCTGGGGTATCCGTGATTTCAAGGATTACTTCGGTTATGATGTCGACCTCGAAGCCGTAAAGAAGGTACCCGTCCTCATCAGTGTCGGCGAGCTCGACAACAAGTTTATCGGCGACTCCCCGTATGGCGATAACCGCGTAGCCCGTATGAAGAGCCTGCAGAAAAATTTCCAGGAGCACGGCGTCCATACGGAGCTGACGATCCTTCCGGGCTTCGCCCATGAGGCTGGTGAAAAGGAACGAGTGCAGGCCGCGCAGAAATTCTTTATCCAGTATTTATAACTCAAACTACAGTTTTTTGAATTTCCTTTCTTTGTACCCTCTTTTTAAAAGAGGGTACATTGCGTATTTCTTGCTTTTCCTTCATACTTGCGTACTTTTAGCAGATTATGAAAGCAAGCAGAATTTCTATTCTACGGAATCAACTATTCTGCACTGGAAGCTGCCGTCCGGCGAATCCAACAGGATGTTGATTTCCTGATGAAGTATCTCCCCAAGGCGCCTGATGATGCCTATGTGAAAGTGGAGACCACGAAGATTCTCAAACAGCTTCGATCTCACTCCTTACATTGAGGGGGAGTGATACGTCTGCCTGCAAAACAGTCGGGCATCGAACAAGCATTTTCAAAAATAACGAAACAGCAAGAATTGGGGGTTGCCGTCCATGCGCCTGCAAAATCAGGCATTTGGATGATTTTCAGTGCGACCTCCAAGAAAGCAAAAAGAAAAGCACCGAACTTCAAACGAAGTACAGTGCTTTTTTGGTGGAGAATAGCGGGATCGAACCGCTGACCTCTTGCATGCCATGCAAGCGCTCTCCCAGCTGAGCTAATCCCCCATAGCCCATGTCGTCCCTGACGACGTGTATTATTATACCAGCTGAAAGGAGAGTTGTCAACAGCTTTTTTCAAATTCGCGCGAAAAAAGTCCCGCCGGGTGCATTTCTGCCTCCGGCGGGACTTGCGTTCAGGAAAACTCAGGCTTTGGTGTACTGACGGTCGAAGATCTGGGGTGCTGCCTTGATGAGCAGCACAGCGCCCACCACAGTGATGAGCGTCTCCGGCAGCATATAGCTGGCGTTGTACACGAGGCTGTAGGTCCAGGCGCTCAGACCCTCATTCAGGTTGCCCCAGACGAGGACGCCGGACAGGAAGCTGCACATGAAACGCAGGAAGCCTGCGATGGCCGTACCGACTGCCACGCCGACCATCCGGTTCTTGAAGGGGCGGGCGAAGAACTCTGCGGTACCCAGAACCATAAAGGCCACCAGATAGTCCAGCAGGATCTCACCGAGGAAGTAGAGGAAGGTGGGCGTCGGGGGAGCCCAGAAGCCCAGCAGCATCTGCAGGCAGCCGTTCACCAGACCGGTGAACAGGCCCCACTTGACGCCGTGGCGGAAGGAGACGAGCACGAAGGGCAGCATACTCAGCAGGGTGACGCTGCCGCCGTTGGGCATGGTGAAGATCTTGATGTTGGCCAGCACGGTGCCGATAGCCACCATCAGCGCGCACTCCACCAGCACCCGGGTCTTGGAGTAGGATTTCGACATGAGGATTCCTCTTCTCATAATAATAGTACACAAAAACAAAAATGCGCCTGCTTTTGCTGGCAGGCGCACGGGCTGTTTGTGAAAATCGGGACCTTTCCGCAAACTACCTACGCCGGCATTACCCGGATCAGGTTCAAGGGTCTCTGCTTCCAGCAGATCTCAGCCTCACGGCGCCCCTGTTTTCATGTCCACTTTCAGTATAGCCGCTCTCCGCCAAAAGTCAAGCCCCCGGCGGTATATCGGCCCGCCGGGTCACATATTCTGGAACAAGCACACTTTGGCGGGAGGGAGCAGTCATGAAAGGTGATCCGGAACAGCGGGCGCTGCTGCTGGGAGAGTACATCGTGGAGCATGGGGCCACCGTGCGGGCGGCGGCGCGGGCCTTCGGCTGCAGCAAGTCCACCGTACACAAAGACGTGTCGGTGCGGCTGCGGACGGTAGGCCCGGAGCTGTTCCGGCAGGTGCAGATGGTGCTGGCCCGGAACAAGGCCGAGCGCCATCTGCGGGGCGGCGCGGCCACCCGGGAAAAATACCACAAGCCTCGTTAGCGGAAAGCGGCGGTGTCCAGGCACCGCCGCTTTGTCATGTCATCTGGTGGAACTGCTCCAGCGCCGCCTTTTCCAGCCGACTCACCTGTGCCTGGCTGATGCCGATCTCCCGGGCCACCTCCATCTGGGTCTTGCCTTTGAGGTAGCGCAGTTCCATGATGCGCTTTTCGCGCGGGGTGAGGCCCGCCACGGTCTGGCGGAACTGCAGGCCGCTGATCCAGCTGTCCTCGCCGTCGGGGTCGCGCACCTGGTCGATGACGTACACCGCATCGCCGCCGTCGGCGTAGACCGGTTCCTCAAGGCTCAGCGGCTCCACCACCGATTCCAGCGCCGCCGACACCTCGCGGCGGGACAGACCGGTCTTCTGGGCGATCTCGTCCACGGTGGGCTCACGGCCCAGCTGCTTTTCCAGCTCCTCGCGGGACTGCATGGCCCGGTAGGCCGTGTCCCGGAGGCTGCGGCTCACCCGCAGGGCGTTGTTGTCCCGCAGGAACCGCCGTATCTCGCCGATGATCATCGGCACGCCGTAGGTGGAGAACCGCACCTGCTGGGCCGGGTCGAAGTTGTCGATGGCCTTGATGAGCCCGATGCACCCCACCTGAAACAGGTCGTCCATGTTCTCGCCCCGCTGCGAAAAGCGCTGCACCACGCTGAGCACCAGCCGCAGATTGCCCTCTATCATGCTCTGGCGGGCCTTTTTGTCCCCTGCCCGCGCCCGGGTGAGCAGGTCGCGCTTCTCCTGCTCGGACAGTATCGGCAGTTCGGCGGTGTTCACGCCGCACAGCTCAACCTTGTTGTACATCCCCTACCCTCCGGTTTCGTTTCAGTTTCACCGGAAGTATGGCCGCAGGGGCAGGATAACATTCATTCCAAATTCAGGGGATAACCTCTCCGTCACGCCTTCGGCGTGCCACCTCCCCTAACGAGGGGAGGCTTTGGCATACCGGAAAACTTCATCTCTTCGCCAGAGGCTCCCCTCGGTAGGGGAGCTGTCTGCGAAGCAGACTGAGAGGTTTAATCTTCTTCACTCCCCCAGCTGCTCTCTCAGCTGCCGTATGATCCTCTTTTCCAGCCTCGAAATATAGCTCTGGCTGATGCCGATGGCGTCTGCCACCTCCTTCTGGGTCCGCTCCACGCCGTCCAGCAAGCCGAAGCGCAGCTCCATGATCTGCCGCTCCCGGGGCGAGAGCTGCTCCACCGACCGGCGGAGGCTGGCCCGCTCGGCGTCCTGCTCGAGACGCTGGCCCACCTGATCCGCCTCGCTGCTCAGCACGTCCGACAGCAGCAGCTCGTTGCCGTCGCCGTCGATGTTCAGCGGCTCGTCGATGCTGGCCTCCTGCCGCCGGTTGGAGCTTTTGCGCAGATACATCAATATCTCGTTGCCGATGCAGCGGCTGGCGTAAGTCGCCAGCTTGATGCTCCGCTCGGGCGTGAAGGTGTTCACAGCCTTGATGAGCCCGATGGTGCCGATGGACACCATGTCCTCCGAGGGGACGCCGCTGCCCTCGTATTTTTTTGCCAGATACACCACCAGCCGCAGGTTATGGGTGATGAGCTCATCCCGGGCGGCAGGGTCGCCGTCGGCCATCCGGGCCAGAAGGACTTTCTCCTCCTCCGGGGTCAGGGGCGGCGGCAGACCCGGCCCCCCGTTCAGATAATGTACGCCGCCCGTCCAGCTCAATCTGGCCCAGAGGCGCTGCAAAAAATCTACAAATCGTTGAAACACAGGTGCATTCCTCCCACTGTATTGTCATTTACCCAGAAGCGCCGCCATTTCCGCGCTGACGAGAGCCGTCCAGCCTCCCGGTGGAGGCGGCATATCGCAAAACGCTGCGTATATTCCGTCCTGTTTTCTACCGTTTGACCCAAGCGCGGCAGGCAGGGCGGGCAGCAGACAGTGGCCCGCGACGGTCTGACAGGGTACGAACCGCAGGCCCCACTCCGGGCGAGGCTCTGCGCCGACGCCCGCGAGACAGGCGTCCAGATATGCCCTCAGCTCAGTGGGCAGAGACACGGCATCCAGCCGCACCAGCACCACCGCCCGGCCCGAAAGCGGCTCCTGTACATGGAAGCCGGTGTCGCGGAAGACGCTCAGCGGGACGACCCGCCCGGCCACCGACAGCTCCGCCCCAAAGCAGGCCGGGCCGCTGCGGCCCAGAACGTGCAGCACCCCCTCCACCACGCCGCAGACCCCCGCCGTGGACGCCAGCAGCAGCCCCGGCGACACCGGCAGATAGAAGCTGAGGTTGTTGCAGGCCGCGCCGGGCAGAAAAAGCGCCCCCGTGAGGGTCAGATTGAGCAGGACGAACCACGCCGTGAGCCGGGCGGTGTTCCGCGCCCCCTGCCAGCCGTAGGCAGCGGCTACGCAGAGGGCGGCGGACGTACCTTTATAAGTAAGGGCCAGTGGCCAGGGGGCGGTGGGGGCCAGCAGGGCCAGCGACGACACCGCCGCCGCTCCCGCACCGCCCACCAGCCGCAGCGGCGAACAGCACGCCCCGCACAGCAGCCCCGCCGCCAGCAGGAACGCCGCCCCCACCACGAAATTCACCAGAAGCAGCACATCGAGATAAATGACCGTCCGCACAAGCCCCACCCCCTCTTTCTAGGGTAGCAGAGGGGCGGGAGGAAAAGGGTCGAACCCTCTCAGGCGCTTCGTGGCAGCTCCCCCAGAGGGGGAGCCATTGGCGAAGAGGCGAAGCTTTCCGGTATGCCAAAGCCTCCCCTCGGTAGGGGAGGTGGCAGCGCGTCAGCGCTGACGGAGAGGTTGAGTCCAGCAGTGGCTCACGGTCAGGCTCTCCTTCGTACAACCTCTCAGTCGGGCTTGCGCCCGCCAGCTCCCCTAGTAGGGGAGCCTCTGGCGAAACCGTTCACTTTGCGGGGAATGCCAAAGCCTCCCCTCGGTAGGAGCAACGGCGACGACCGCCGCCAGTGGCGGAAACAGGGAGGAGCTGTTGGGGCAGCGGCCAGCAGGATGCAAGCGACAGCGAAGCAGACGCTGGGAGCCGCAACCCGGGCAGTGGCAATGCGAAGCATTGACGGAGAGGTTATTCCTCTTTTTTGCAAAAACCCCTTGCAAACCTCCCCGAGATGCGGTATAATACATCTCGCGGCAAGTCCGCTGGAAATCGAATATCTGCCTCTTTAGCTCAGTCGGTTAGAGCACCTGACTGTTAATCAGGGTGTCGCCTGTTCGAGTCAGGCAAGAGGCGCTTTTTGCGGCGAAGAGTTTTCTTCGCCGTTTTTGTTTGCCTAAACCGTCGGATTCGTGCTTGTCGGTCAGGTTTTCCTTCCATCCAACCTCTCAGTCGGGCTTGCGCCCGCCAGCTCCCCTAGTAGGGGAGCCTCTGGCGAAACCGTTCACTTTGCGGGGAATGCCAAGGCCTCCCCTCGGTAGGGGAGGTGGCAATGCGAAGCATTGACGGAGAGGTTTCGCCCCCTTGATGTAACCAAACTGTAGCCTTTTTCACATTATTTTCAAAAATTAAAGGCAAATTAAAAAATGTCCTCTTGAAGAAATGGCGTATTTGTGTTACACTACATCCAAGCTGTAATGGTATTTTTGGAGATTCTGGCGTTTTTTCCCCAGTGTTTTATGGCTCTGGGGGGCGGCGGCAGAGTGATTCCTACGCATTTTTTCTACTTTTTTGCCCATTTTGGCTGTTTTCTGGCCATTTAGCCTTGTGGCAAGGGGGAAAGTATGGTAAAATGTAGTAGAGGTGTATCCAAAAGGCTCTCCCTTTGGGAGAGCTGGCGCGAAGCGCCTGAGAGGGCAAGGATGCTCACAGCAAAGCGACCGCACCGCGATTCCATCGCTCTGACAAAGAGCCTGCTTATCGCTGTGTCTGCGTTTCTATCGCCACGGGCTTGCCCTCTCCGTCACCTTCGGTGACACCTCTCCCAGAGGGAGAGGCTTTGGCGTCCGCAAGGCACTACAGCCCACTTATCTCGTGATGTTGCCGAGTGCGCACTCGGTTGCATAGGTTTTCCCGGTTGCGCAACCGGGAGGGGACCGATTATATTCGTTTTATTCATTTGAAGGGAGTAATTCATTATGATGATGCCTGCAAACTTCTCTGCTGTGAACGCAGAGGTCGTCTACGGCGGCGCTGTGGCTGACTACCTGCCCAGCGCATGGACTGCTGAGAGCGTCAAGCGTTTCAACAGCAACATTATCACTCTGGTCAGCAACAGCTTCACCAGCATGCTGCTGAAGGCTACCCTGGGCACCATGTTCAGCGGCGACTGGGGCGACGGCCACAAGCTGTTCGGCGACGAGGGCACTTTCTCCGGTCTGTACAATGTTAACCGTCTGCCCGGCGGTGAGGCTCAGACCTTCGGCAACAAGATCATGACCACTCTGGGTCTGGCTTCTGTTGTCTACACTCTGGGCATGAAGGACGCTGCTGTCCTGACTGTCAAGAAGGTCACCAACAGCAACGGCCAGGTCTGGGGTGATCTGCCCAACAACGGCGGCAGTGGCTGGGTCGGCTAATCTCATTATCTGAGACTTCCCCCAAAGGGCTATTGAAGGGGCGGCGAATCGAAAGATTCGCCGCCCCTTTTTGCTGCCTTTCTGTTACCAAACTGAGACTTTTTTCACATTTTTTTCAAAATTTAAGGGTTTATTAAAAATTGTCCTCTTGAACAAGCCGACAGAATGTGTTATACTATGCCCAAGGTTTAGGAGACGGTACGTCAAAATCCCCTCTCCCGGGCCTGTCAAAATGATCAAAGGGTAGGCGCTCCCTTCTTTTGATAGCAGCTGCTCTCTGCTCCGTCTGGCCGCAGGGCGGGGCGAAGCAGAGAGCTGTATGCTGCTTTATAGGAGAAGCGGGTAAGGCGTCCGAAATGGAAGCCCTTTCTTCTTCGCCAAATCGTCCTCAGCCGCAAGGCGGGCGTTTTGAAATAGAAACCACAAAGGAAGCATCTATGCGTTATACCTATGTCCGGCAGCACGACACCACAGACTGCGCTGCCGCCTGTCTCGCAATGGTGTGCCTCCATTACAAAAAGGAGATCACCATCACCCGCCTGCGGGACATGATGGGTACCGACCTAAAAGGCACAAACCTGACCGGTATGGAAAAGGCGGCGCAGGAGCTGGGCTTCAGCACCGCCGCCGTCCGGGTAGACCGGGAAAACTTCCTCAGCGAATTCACCACTCCCTGTATTGCACAGGTCATCACCGACGAGGGTCTGGCCCACTTTGTGACGGTCTTCAAGAAGACCACCATCAAGGACGACGGCGAGCGGCGTCGGCACATGGTCCGGCAGGAAGAGGAGCGGAAGAAGTGCGCTGACGAAGGCAAAAAGTTCAAATGCCGCGACTACGTCATCATCGGCGACCCGGCAAAAGAGCTGAAAAAGATCTCCCTCGACGAGTTCTACAAGAACTTTACCGGCGTTCTGCTCCTGATGACCCCGACCTCGGAGTTCAAGACAGGCAAGCAGAAGCAGGGCAGCATGGTCAAGCGTTTTCTCGACCTGCTGTGGCCCCAGAAGAAGCTTTTCTTCTACGCCATCCTCAGCTCGGTCATCATGACCGCTCTGGGTATCGCATCCTCGATGTACAACAAGATATTGATGGATGAGATACTCCCCTACGGGCTGAAGAGCCTGCTGGTGGCTGTCATTCTGGTGTTCAGCATCGTGAGCGTCACCAGCGCACTCATCAGCATGGTGCGGCAGTGGGTGCTCATCTATCTGTCCATCAAGGTCGATATCCCCTTGATGCTGGGCTACTTCGGGCATGTTTTCAAACTGCCCATGAAGTTCTTCGCCACCCGCAAGACCGGCGAGATCACCACCCGCTACTCCGACGCCAGCACCATCAAATCGGTGTTCACCAGCATCGCCCTGAGCGTCGTGATGGATATTGTGATGGCCTGCGCCACCGGCGTCATCCTCTTCCGGATGAATGCCACCCTCTTCTCCATTTCGATTTTCACCACCCTGCTGAGCATCTTGCTGGTGTTCATCTTCAAGCAGCCCTTCAAGCGGATCAACGAAGAGACCATGCAGCAGTCTGCTATCCTCAACAGCCAGATGATCGAGAGCCTCCGGGGCATCGAGACCGTCAAGTGCAACGCCGAAGAGGACCGTGAGCTGGAAGCTCTGGAGCGGGAATACATCAAGAGCCTGAAGATCAGCCTGCGCTCCAGCAAGATCAGCACGGTGCAGTCCCTGATCTCCACCCTCATCACCACCATCCTCGGCATGGTCACCTCCTATGTGGGCATCATGCAGGTGCTGAACGGTGAGATGACGCTGGGCGGCTATATGGCCTTCAGCACCCTTTCCTCTTACTTTACGAACCCGGTCAGCGAGCTGGTCGGCCTGCAGATGTCCATTCAGCAGGCCCAGATCTCCATCAAGCGTCTGACCGAGATCATGGATTACGAGTCCGAGCAGGACGAGACCCGCGAATACACCGAGATGGAAAAAATCGACGGTGACATTGAGTTCAAGGATGTCTCCTTCCGCTACGGCAGCCGTTCCCCGGCCCTGAGCCACGTCTCCTTCACCATCCCCTACGGCAAGAAGGTGGCCCTTGTGGGCAGCAGCGGCAGCGGCAAATCCACCATCACCAAGCTCCTGCTCAAGTATTATGAGCCGGAAAGCGGTACCATCAGCGTAGGCGGCGTCGAGCTGGACGAGTACAGCAATGCCTCCGTCCGCCGTGCCATCGCCTATGTCCCCCAGAACGTCGAGCTGTTCAGCAAGACCATCTACGACAACATCCGCATTTCCCGACCGGAAGCCAGCCTCGATGAGGTCAAGGCCGCTGCCAAGAAGGCAGATGCCCACGAGTTCATCCGCAAGCTGCCGCTGCAGTACAACACCTATCTGGAGGAAGCCGGCAACGGCCTCTCGGGCGGTGAGAAGCAGCGCCTTGCACTGGCCCGGGCCTTCCTGAAGGATGCGAACCTCTATATCCTGGACGAATCCACCAGCAGTCTGGACTTTGGCACAGAGAATACCATCTTTGATATGATCTACAACCAGCTTGCAGACCGCTCGATGCTGATCGTCGCCCACCGCCTCTCCACCATCCGTGATTGTGACCTCATCCTGGTCATGGACCACGGCGAGATCGTAGAGCGCGGCACCCACGAAGAGCTGTTGGAAAAGCAGGGCAAGTATTACGAGCTCTGGAGCCTGCAGCAGGGCATCTTCCGCGATAAGAAGCGCGAGTCGAAGCCCGCAGCCCCCGTCTCTGCCGCCAAGGTGGTGGAGGACGAGGACGATGGCGAGTCCATCACCTACTAATCCGTTGCAGCCGCGTGCGCACGCGGTTACATAAATGGCTTTTTTTCCGGATGCGCATCTGGGATTTTGGCCGACTAAATTTGTTTTTCAATCATTTGAAGGGAGTAATTCATTATGATGATGCCTGCAAACTTTACTGCTGTTAACTCTGAGGTCGTCTACGGCGGCGCTGACCTGTTCACCATCCTGGCTGACACCACCGCTCCTGTCTGGAACGCTGCTAACGTCAAGAAGTTCAACACCAACCTGATCACCCTGATCAGCAACTCCTTCTTCCAGAAGACCGTTTCCAACACCCTGGGTGTGATGTTCGGCGGCAACTGGGGCAAGGACAACGATCATATCTTCGGCGAGGAGGGCTCTCTGAACCAGAACGTCTTCGGCCTGTGGGACGAGACCGGCAAGAATCGTACCGACGACATGACCTTCGGCAACAAGGTCATGCAGGTCCTGGGCATGGCTTCTGTCGCTTACACCCTGGGCACCACCGATGCCAAGGTCGGCTTCAACGATGGCGTTTACGGCATCAACGGCAAGCTGTAATCAGTAACCCCTAGAATCTGAAGTGTGTTTCGTCCGGCGGCTCTCGGGCCGCCGGATGATAATGCCTCGTAATGGTATGCCCGGAGGCAGATGCCTCCGGGCATACCTTATTTTTTTATAAAATTTACAGTTTGGCTCTTTATTCCGCACCGCCAAACCGTTATAATAAATTGATGCCTATATTCATCATGGGATGGGTAATAGGTGATGGTAAGATGTAGACTTACCCGAGGGGCTCAACCTCTCCGTCACGGCTGACGCCGTGCCACCTCCCCTACCGAGGGGAGGCCTTGGCATTCCGCAAAGCCTTGCCTCTTCGCCAGAGGCTCCCCTACCAGGGGAGCTGTCTGCGAAGCAGACTGAGAGGTTGTACGAAGGACAGCCTGACCGGATAGCCCTTGGCTTGCGGTCATCGAGAAACAGGAGACTCTGTATGCCTGTACATAATCTGCCCTATGACCGCCGCTTAAATTCTCGTGCAAAGCATTTGCGCCACGAGATGACTCCGCAGGAGCGTAAGCTCTGGTTTGGTTTTCTGCGTGATTATCCGATAAAAATCTATAACCAGCGTGTGATAGAATTTTTTATCGTTGACTTTTATTGCGCAGAAGCGAAACTGGTCATTGAGCTGGACGGTTCTCAACACTATACAGAACAGGGACAGCTTTACGACCACGAACGAAGCTGTATCATCGAGCAGTATGGAATTGAGGTACTGCGGTTTTCCAACCGCGAAGTAAATCGGCAATTTGAAGCGGTCTGCGCTCAAATCGACCGCACGATTCAACAGCGTCTTAACACAGCAGAGTGATACGTTACATTTTACCATTGCCTATTACAAGCAATGAAACCAAGAACAGGTGGTATAAAATCATGAGAGAGATCCAGACCGCAGAAAACAAGACCCTCAAGCTGACCAATGTGGTCAGCCGCCGCATCCAGCCCGAAGAGTTCAACAATATGCAGATCGTGCTGACCCAGATGCACAACTTTATCAAGAGCAACGGCGCACAGCCTCTCGGCCCCCTCGTGCAGTGCATCAAGCTGCCCGCCGGCCCCAACCCTCAGCCCGAAGTCTATATGATGCAGCAGGCCACCCAGCTCATCCCCCGCATGGAGGCCGGCTACTCCATGGACGCTGTGCTCCGCGTGCGCAACTGCCTGTACGCCCACTACGTCGGCCCCATGAGCCAGAGCGGCCTCGCCTCCCAGAAGCTGAACATCATGGCGTTTGAGCACGAGCTCGAGCTGACCGGCACCGTCTACACCATCTTTGTCAATCAGGATGATGACGAGGGCGTTGTGGATACCTTTATGGAGACGAAGTAATATGACGACGACCATCCGCGACATCAACGAGCTGCAGGACCGCCGCATCATGATGGAGAAAAAGCTGCCGCCTTTCGGCTACGCGCTCATTCTCCTGACGGCTGCCCTCATCCTCTTCCTCGTGGTGTGGAGCACCAAAAACTACCGCACCTACGTCAGCCAGTCCAGCGGCTCGGTGCAGGCCGCCAACAAGACCTACATCATGTCCAGCTACTCCGGCTCCATCACCGAGCTGAACATCGCCGAGGGTGCCTACGTCAACGAGGGCGACCTCATCGCTCACATCAAGAGCACCGACCTCGACATGCAGCAGGACAGCCTCCAGAGCCAGCTGGACATCTACAAAAAGCAGAAGAGCCAGTACGAGAAGCTGGTCAAGTCCATTCAGGACGACAAGAACTACTTCAGCGAGACGGACATCGACGACCAGCCCTACTACTACCAGTACGAGACCTACAAGAGTCAGGTGGCCCAGAAGGCCTTCGACGCCTCGCCCTATCAGGCCGCAGGCTACTCCGACGAGCAGATCAAGGCCCTGATGGAGCAGAACCAGAGCGAGGTGGAGGCCCTGTATTACTCCACCCTGCAGTCCATCTCCGCCAGCCTGACCAGTGTGCAGAGCAACATCGACAATCTGCAGAGCCAGCTGGACGCCCTGAACACCGGCGCCAACGACTACTACATCTATGCCCCCACCTCCGGCGTCATCCACATGGACACGCCCTATAAGGTGGGCATGGTGCTCAGCGCCGGCACCCCGCTGGCCACCGTCGCCAGCGAGAACAGCGACCTCGAGGTGGTGGCTTACGTCACCCTCAACGACCGGCCGCTGCTCCATGTGGGCGACCCCTGCAAGATCGCCATCACCGGCCTGTCGGAGTATTCCTACGGCACCCTGACCGGCACCGTGACCTCCATCGACAGCGATGTGACCGCCAGCTCCTCCGGCTCCTACTACAAAATGACCATCACCCCGGACAGCACCTACGTCATCAGCAACAGCGGCGACAAGGTCGATCTGTCCAACGGTATGAGCGTCACCGCCCGCGTGGAGTACGACAAGCTGACCTATTTCGAATACGCGATGGAAGCTCTGGGCGTTCTGTTCCGCTAAGCGCTCACATCAACGCCCAAAGAGGTACGAAAGAATGAAACTGAACCTGAAAATGCTGGCCGTGAGCGCCGCTCTGCTGGGCCTGCTGGCCGCCGGCGCCGCGCTTCCGGCCTCTGCAGCCGGTCCCTTGAACGCGGCCGCTGCCCTCTCTCTGCCCTGGTCCGCTGCGGCTGTGGAGAGCGTCGAGACCGGCACTTACGCCTCCACCATGACGGTGGGGACGCAGCAGCAGCTCTCGCCGGTCATTCTGCCCGCCAAGGCCGCACGCAAAGCCACGGTAACTTTTATCTCCAACGACAGCACCATCGTGAACGTGACGTCTGAGGGCGTGGCCCAGGCGGTGGGCGTCGGCACGGCGCAGGTCATCGCCAGCGCAGACGGCGTGAGCTGCGTCTACACCATCACCACCGAGCTGGATGAATCCATGATCGTCAAGGAGATGGACATCACGCTGGCCTCCGGCACCATCGCTGTCGGCGAGACCACTTCCCTGTCGCTGGGCGTGCTGCCTTCCAGCGCGTCGAATTATGCCAACGTGAGCCTCAGCTCCTCCGATCCCGCTGTGGCTACTGTCAACAACTTCGGCAAAGTCACTGGTGTCGCCCCTGGCACCGCCACCATCACCGCCACCTGCGGCGATGTGAGCGCATCGGCCACGGTCAAGGTCGTCAACAGCGGCGCAGACCGTCAGTCCATCGACCTGAACACGAGCTATGTCGTCCTCAAGCCGGGCGCCAGCCGCACCATCACCGGCAAAGTGACCCCGTCTTCCGCCTCCCAGTCCCTCACCTTCAAGTCCAATGACACCAAGGTGGCCACTGTGAGCGCCAAGGGCGTCATCACCGCCGTGGGTACGGGCGCGACCTCCATCGTCGTCTCCAACGGCACGGCGTCCGCCTCGGTGACGGTCATCGTCAACCGGAACGCTTCCAGCTCCGGCAACGGCGGCGGCAGCACCGACGACAGCAACGGTGAGGTCGTCACCGACCCCGTCGTGGAGGCCATCGAGGCCGACGGCACCGACGAAGTGACCTTCGCACAGCGGGAGCTCCCCACCATCACCGGCGAGATGCTGAATGCCCTCCGTCTGAACGGCAAGACCCTCGTGGTCGAGGCCGATAACTACACCATCCGCATCGCGGGCCGCGATGTGAAGAACACCTCCGCGCAGGTGAGCACAGCCCTGAGCTTTGCCCCCTCTGAGTATGGCGTCACCTTCACCCTCAACGGCGGCGAGGCTCTGCCGGGCGTCGTTCAGGTCGAGATGACCGGCGACAACGCCGTCTACACCCGCGTCTACCTGCACAATGCCCTCAAGGGCAAGTGGCAGTTCCTCAACAGCTACAAGGACCATGTCCTCGAGGCGGACACGGCAGGCGAATACCTGCTGACCACCCAGAATCTCCGCTTCGCCCATGTGGACATGACCTTCTTCATCGCGGGCCTTGTGGTCATCGTGGGCATCATCATCGCCTACATCGTCATCAAGAAACGCTATTGGTTCTGGTAACTCTCATAAGTAAAATGAAAGCGGCTGCTGTAAGTCCCTAAGACTACAGCAGCCGCTGTTTTTAACCTCTCAGTCTCGCTATCGCTCGACAGCTCCCCTACCGAGGGGAGCCTCTGGCGAAGAGATTAAGTTTTCCGATATGCCAAGGCCTCCCCTCGTTAGGGGAGGTGGCAGCGCGTCAGCGCTGACGGAGAGGTTTACTCCACCGTCACGCTCTTGGCCAGATTGCGGGGCTTATCGACGTCACAGCCGCGCAGGACGGCCATATAGTAGGCGAACAGTTGCAGCGGCACGATGAGCTGCAGGGGCATCAGCAGCTCGTCGTAGTCGTCCAGACGCACCACATAGTCCGCCACGCCCTCCGGGACGACAACGTCCTTCGTCGTGAAGAGGATGACCCGCGCGCCGCGGCTCTTGGTCTCCTTGGCGTTGGAGATGGTCTTCTCGTACACCTGCTTCTGGGTGGCCAGTGCGATGACCGGCACACCGTCGGTGATGAGGCTGATGGTGCCGTGCTTGAGCTCACCGGCAGCGTAGGCGTCCGAGTGGACGTAGCTGATCTCCTTGAGCTTGAGGCTGCCTTCCAGCGAGAGGGCGTAGTCGAAGCCGCGCCCGATGAAGAAGCAGCTCTGGGTGTTGACGAAGCGGCTGGCGAGGTACTTTATCTGCTCACAGTCGGCCAGACGGGGCTGGATGACCTCACCGGCGCGGAGCAGCTCGGCGGTCAGGCGGCGGGTCTCTGCCTCGCTCAGACGGCCTCTGGCGTAGGCCAGACGGAACGCGAAGAGGTAGAGGGTGCAGAGCTGCACCATATAGGCTTTGGTGGACGCCACGGCGATCTCCGGGCCGGCGTAGGTGTAGAGGACGTAGTCCGCTGCGCGGGCGATGGAGCTGCCCACCACGTTGACGACAGCCAGCACCGGCACGCCCCGGCTCTTGGCGAGGCGGAGGGCGGCCAGCGTGTCGCTGGTCTCGCCCGACTGGCTGATGATGATGACGAGGTCGTCGGGGTCGAGGATGGGGTCACGATAGCGGAACTCGCTGGCGATGTCCACCTCGGCAGGGACCCGGGCCAGCCGCTCGATGGCAGTCTTGCCCACCATACCGGCGTGCATGGCCGTGCCGCAGGCCACGAGGTGGATGTTCCTGATGCTGCGCAGCTTCTCATCGCTCAGCTCCGGGATGCGGAGGTCGGGCATCCCGTCCTCCACGCGGGGGCTGACGGTGGCCGTGATGGCGGCAGGCTGCTCATGGATCTCTTTCAGCATGAAGTGGGGGTAGCCGCCCTTCTCAGCGGCTTCTTCGTCCCAGTCGGCGGTCAGCACTTCCCGCTCCACCGGCTTGCCGAAGGCGTCGTAGAACCGGATGCCGTCGGCCTTGACCACCGCCATGTCGCCCTCCTCGAGGACGCTGTAGCGGCGGGTGTACTTGAGCAGGGCCGGAATATCGGAGGCCACGAAGTTCTCGCCCTCGCCCCAGCCCACGATGAGGGGGCTCTCCTTCTTGACGGCGTAGATGGTGTCCGGCTCTTCCCGGAACAGCACGCCCAGCGCATAGCTGCCCCGCACCATCGCCAGCGCCTCCCGCAGGGCTGCCAGAGGGCTCTGCTTGGGCTGGGCGCAGCAGAAGTAGTCGATGAGCTTGACCAGCACCTCGGTGTCCGTCTCGCTCTCAAAGGTGACGCCCTTGGCCAGCAGGTCGGCCTTCAAAGGGCCGTAGTTCTCGATGATGCCGTTGTGGACGATGCTCACGCGGGGGGTGGAGTGGGGATGGCTGTTGACGTCGCTGGGCTCGCCGTGGGTGGCCCAGCGGGTGTGTCCGATGCCGCAGAAGCTCTCGGGCAGGTTTTCTGCCTCCAGCTTGCGGCGGAGCACTTCCAGCCGCCCCTTGCTCTTGACAACGTGGATTCCGCCTTCCAGCGCCAGCGCGACGCCGGCGGAGTCATAGCCGCGGTATTCCAGCTTTTCCAGACCGTTCAGCAGCACTTCCTGGGCGCTGCGCTTACCCGAATAACCTACGATGCCACACATACAAAACACCTCCATGCCGACAGCCCGGCGCGGACGCACACGGCAGCTGTCAGCCTCTTATAATCAGTCTATGTTCTTGTATGGCTTTCTTTGAAAGGGTTCTGTTGCGGTATTGCTGCCGTTTTTTGCCCTTCTCTGCGGCTGGTATAAGCCCCGGGAGCTTTTGCTCCCGTTTCAACCGGAGGAACACCCGCCGAAACTTTCGATGATCCCTCTCCTCGTCACCCTCACGGCTGTCACCCGCGTGGCCCGGCGCTTTTTCGTCAACTGAAGTGGTCTATCCCCTCTTTCTGCTCTTTCCGCCGCCTTCCTGAAACCAAAAACAGCTCCTTTCGGAGCTGTCAGACGCCGACGGAAAAGGTCAGCGGTATTGTATCACAAAGTCCCACATCCGTCAATGGACGCCCAGCATTTTGTGGAGCCTCGGCTGCCAGACCACTTTATAGAGCATCAGCATATTGTGGAGCGCCCGGTCATAGAGCAGGAAGGCTGCATTGCCCATGGCCAGCGTCACCAGCGAGACAGCCAGCGCCGTAGTGCGCAGCTCTTCGGCGATGCTGCCCGCCGGGACCAGCAGCAGCACCAGCCCGTACATCGCCAGGATCCCACCGTTGCAGAGCAGCAGCTTGCAGACAGCCCGCAGCAGGGCCGGGCGTATCCGCTCGAAATAAGGCTTTGCCAACGGATAGTACCCCAGCAGGAACACAAAGGTGAGGGCCACTTCCTTGTCCGGCACGAAGAGCAGACTCAACAGGCTCACCGCGCCATAGGCCGTCAGAGCCATGGTCTTCCCGCACTCCACGCAGACTGTGGCGATGAGGAAGCCGGCCACCGCCGGAGCGATGAACATCGCAATGGGAAACACAGCCCCCAGCAGCATCAAGGCCACGCTGAGCGCTGCGGCCATGCCGCAGTAGGCCATGGCCCAGCTTTTACTTTTGCGTCCCTTCATGGCAGCTCCCAGTGTACCGGCTGGCTCTCAGCGTCCAGCGGCTCGATGGCGTGGCGGAGGCCCAAGATCATGATGTTATCCAGCAGGGTGCGGTTCAGCTTGACGTCCAGCATCCCGTAGGCGCGGACGAGGTCGTTGACCGCAGCGAGGGCCTGCCGCCGGGCGTTTTCCCGGGCGGCGTTCCTGTCGTTGATGCCGTTGAGGAGGAAGACGTTGTAGCGGCCCTTATCTTTGTCCCGGGAAAAGCTCTCCGCTTTGTCCAGCAGATAAGCGGCCCGGCCGATGCAGCTGCCGATGTAGTGCATACTTTTGCGCTGATTGGGGTCGTCGGTGGCCAGCACCGAGTAGAGCGCGCCGTAGAGGTTGCCCTTCGGCTCTGCGGCCAGCAGATAGTTCTTGGCGTTCAGGGTCATCTGGACGTTGGCCTGGTCCCGCTCCTGCACGAAGATGCGCTCCAGTGCCGGGTTCTCGGCGGCGGCCTTCCGGTAGGCTTGCCGCAGCAGGACGGTGTCCACCACCCGCCGTACCTTTTTATAGAAGGGCAGATCGGCCCACTGGGCATCCTGGATGCGGTGCCAGCTCAGCAGGACTTCCACCTGTGCAGCCAGCCGGATGCCCTTGGTCTGACACATCATCTGCCGCCAGACCAGCGTACCCGGCTCCCGCATCTGCTTACAGGTGGCCGGACGTCCTGCCAGACTGTCGGCCAGCACTGCGAACAGGACGCCGTTGTAGCGCAGACCATAGCAGGAATACAGCCCATAGGTGGTGTAGAGCTGGCGGCGGACGCCGCGCTGATACCACTGATAGGTGTTGTAATCCCGGATGGTCAGCTCCGGCAGATAGGGCCGCATACGTCCCTTCATTCTGTTCATTCCTTTCGCGGGCCGCGCCGGGCGCAGCCTTTCTTGCAGGGGAAGACCGCTTCCCCACAGCTGTAGACTAGTATAATCTATTTTTCGTCAGCGTTCAACCGTTCTTTTGTAAATTTAATTAGAAAAGACCGCACTGGAATCGATTTCAGTGCGGTTTTTGGGTGCATCTTATTTCTTTTCGAAACGGCCCGTGTGGCCGGGCTGGGTGCGCTTGCCGTCAAAGCCGCTCTTGGGCATGGGCTTTGCGGGGCGGTCCTCGAACTTGGGGGCGTTGTAGTACATATACAGCTGGCAGGGGATCATGCCGTTGTACATCTTGCGGCGCTTGTTGGCCCGCTTGCCGTAGTGGTGCTCAAAATCCATATCGGCAGTGATGGCGTAGACACCGGCGCAGGGGTGGGCCTCCATCTGCTGGCCGAGGGTGCGGGCCAGCTTGGCGGCACCCTCGATGGTGCTCATGCGCTCGCCGTACGGGGGGTTGGTCAGGACGATGGCCTCGCTTTTGGCGGCGAAATCGGCCACGTCGGCCACCTCGAAGTGGCAGCGCTTCTCCACGCCGGCCAGCTTGGCGTTGGCGTTGGCCAGAGCCACGGCGGCGGGGTCGATGTCGTAGCCGAAGGCCTCAAAGCCCACGTCCAGCTTGGAGTCGGCCAGAGCCTTCTGGCGCTGCTCGGCCCAGATGGCGGCAGGCACGAAGCTGTAGCGCTCGGCGGCAAAGCGGCGCTTGAGGCCGGGGGCGATGTTCATGGCCTTCTGAGCGGCCTCGATGAGGAGGGTGCCGCTGCCGCAGAAGGGGTCTTCCACGAGGCTGTCGCGGCGGACGCGGCCCAGATCGGCGATGGTAGCGGCCAGCGTCTCACGGATGGGGGCCTCCATGGAGTTGCGGCGGTAGCCGCGCTTGTGCAGGCCGTCGCCGGTGGTGTCCAGCATGATCTCGCAGACGTTCTTGCGGAGCATGAAGCGGATCTTATACTCCGCGCCGGTCTCGGGCAGGCTGGTGGTGCGGTGGCCCTGCATCAGGCGCTTGACCACAGCCTTCTTGATGATGCTCTGGCAGGCCGGCACGCTGGACAGCTGGCTGTTCAGCGAAGAGCCGGTGACCGGGAAGGCAGCGTCGGCGGGCAGCAGCTCTTCCCAGTGGATGGAGTAGACGCCGTCGAACAGCTCGTCGAAGGTGGCGGCCGTGTAGGTGTTCAGGAGCAGCATCACGCGCTCCACGGTGCGGAGGTTGAGGTTGGCGGCGGCGATCATATCCGCGCCGCCCCTGAAGGTCAGACGGCCGTCGCTGACCCGGATGTCCTCGGCGCCGATGCGGCGCAGCTCAAAGTTGGCCGTGGACTCGCACCCGAAAAAGCAGGGGGCGATGAGTTCAAATTTTGCAGGCATTCTGGTTTCCTTTCCTGTCGGGTGCGGCGTGCCGCACCAAAAAACAGGCCCGCCCCGCTGGGGGCAGGCCCAAAGCTTCTTCGTCTTGTGCGGACGGCTCAGCGGCTGCCGCGGCGTCCCCGGGGTGCGTAGCCGCCGCCCCGGCGGTTGTTGGTCTCGTGGTCGAGGTCGGCCATCTTCTCTTCGCTCTGGCTCTTGAAGCGGCTCATCATGTCCTCAAAGCTCAGGTTGTCGCTCTTGGCCGGGGCCTTGGGCTGCCAGACGCGGGGCGCTGCGTCCCGTGCCGGGCCGCGTCCGCCCTGGGGACGGCCGCCCTGACCGTTGCGGCGGAAGCCGCCTTCCCGCGGGCCGTTGTTGTTGGGGCGGGGGCCGCGGCCTTCACGCGGAGCGCGGGGTGCCGGCGGCAGCAGCCGCTTGATGGACAGCGCGATCTTGCCATCCGGTGCCACGTTGATGACCTGCACCTTCACGGTGTCGCCGTCATGCAGCACGGCTGCAATGTCCTGCACATACTCGTTGGACACCTCAGAAATGTGGACCATGCCCACGCGGCCCTCCGGCAGCGCAACGAATGCGCCAAACGGCTTTACGCCGGTGACACGGCCCTCAAAAATATTCCCTACCTCAATCGCCAAAACTCAATACTCCTTGTTGACTAATATGTTTCCCGCCGGCCGCAAGCCGCCCGGGGCGCGGCATCAGTTGCCCGTCACATCCACGAAGATGCGCTCGTTGGCCGCCGCATAATTGTAAGAGTCCCGCGCGACCCACTCGGTCACGTCGTCCGAGTCGCCGCTGAGGATGCGCTGCATCTCCTCGTTCTGGGTCTTCTGCTGGTCGATCTGCTCCTGCAGGGTGTCCAGCTCCGCTTTCTTGGAGCTGAGCGCCACCTGATTTGCGATGTACGCCGCCAGCATACTCAGCAAAAGCAGAAGGAAGAGCAGTTTCAGCACAGCGCCCACGACGGACGCCTTTCTCTTCCGCTTTTTCCGGCTCGGATTTGCCATAACACAGTGCCTCCCGTTTTCGGACAGCAGGCCCGATGCGCCTGTACTCTCACTTTGATACGTTTGAATTATACAACATACGCCGTGGTGTTGGCAAGCTCTTTTTCTGTTTTTTTGCAAGTCTTTTTTCGTTCCGCCGTACTTTGGCGGCGGCGCGGGCGGCTTTCCACGGGGCGATGGACCGGGCGGCGAGCCGCACCGGCCCCAGCAGCAGTTTCCCCGCAAAGGCTTCGGCAGCGGCGAACAGAGGCCGCAGCGCTGCCTGCACCGCCCCGGCGGCGCAGAACGCCGCCAGCGCCATATAGCCCCGCAGCTGCCCGGCCTGACTCTGGGAGACGGCGTAGCTCTGCAATGCCATCAGCGCCACTCCCACAAAAAGCATATCCGGCAGGAACGCGGCCCTGCCCCGGGTGGGCAGAACGGCCCGCGCCGCGCCCAGCATACCGCCCAGCACCGCGCAGGCCGCCATCTCCTGCCCCACCGCCCCGGGCGAAAGCGCCGGGCCCATCACCGGACGAGACGGCGCAGAAAGCCGCCCGGCGTATGCTCTGCGGTGTATTCCAGCGTGTCCACCCGGCCTGTAAGCTTGACTTCGCCCTTGTCGAGGTCGAGGCTGGTGACGCTCAGCTCGGCCCCGGTGAGTTCCAGCGTCCCTTTCGAGGTGAGCATCGCCGCCCCCTCGGCGTCGCAGCGGATGACCCGCCGCACACCGGTGACGGTCAGCTTGTTCCGCCCCTCCAGGATGAGGTCGTGAGGCAGAGCCTGCTCCGGCTTTGCGTCCTGTTGTTTCATGACATTCCCCTCCCCTTTTCTGCCATCTTATGCAGGGCGGGGCGGGGTCATGCCGGATCTACTCGGCTTTCGGGGCGTCGTGGGCGGCTGCCAGCACGTTGTCCTGCTCGATGATCTCGTACATCTCGCGGGCCACGTCCTTGGTGCGGGGCTCCACGTCGGAGAGGACCTTCACCTTGATGGGCCGGTTGCCGAAGGTGACCTCGATGATGTCGCCGGCCTTGACGGCCTGGCTGGCCTTGGCGGTCTTGCCGTTGATGAGGATGCGGCCCGCGTCGGCCACCTCGTTTGCCACCGTGCGGCGCTTGATGAGCCGCGAAACTTTCAGATATTTGTCTAAACGCATTTCTAAACTCCTTGTATCAACCTCTCAGTCTCGCTGTCGCTCGACAGCTCCCCTAGTAGGGGAGCCTCTGGCGAAGAGGCAAAGCTTTACGATATGCCAAAGCCTCCCCTATTAGGGGAGGTGGCACGCCGTAGGCGTGACGGAGAGGTTGTTCCTCTATTAAAAAAGCCGCCGGGCCTAAAGGTTCCGGCGGCGATGGGTCTTCTCTTACAGGGTGTCCTTCAGAGCCTTGCCCGGCTTGAACACGATGCTCTTGGAAGCAGCGATGGTGATGGGCTCGCGGGTGCGGGGGTTGATGCCCTGACGCTCAGCGCGCTCACGCACCTCGAAGGTGCCGAAGCCGGAGATGGAGATCTTCTCACCCTCGGCCATGGCCTTGCCCAGTGCCTCGAATGCAGCGTTGACAGCCATCTCGGCGCTCTTCTTGCTCATCTCAGTGTTTGCCGCAACCTGTGCGATCAGATCGGTCTTGGTCATAATAAAAACCTCCACAATATTCTCAACATTTTCTATTCGAGCAGACGGTCTGACCGTCTGGTACCCGTTTACGTTTCGTCCGCTTCCAGCCTCTGGGTAAAGCGCCTGGCCGCGAAGGTCAGGGCCTCTTCGGCGTCCACACCGGCCAGACGCATGGCATCGGCGGCGGCCAGCAGCAGCTCACCGGCGTTCTCTGCCGTCTGCTCTGCGTCCCACGCGGCCCTGGCGCTGTCCAGAGCCCTGGCCGCACCGGCGGCATCCTCCGGCCCGCAGCCGAACCGCGCGGCCCGCTTCTGGAGCTTCTGGGCGCGCATCAGGGCGGGCAGGGTGGCCGGGACGGTGTCCAGCTCATCGGCCAGAGTCGTGCGGCCCTTTTCCTTATTTTTGAGCGCATCCCAGCTGTTTATACCAGCATTTTCCGCCGCAGAGGAAGCAAAGATGTTCGGGTGGCGGAAAACCAGCTTCTCGCACACCTCGCGGCAGACCTTCTCCATGTCGAAACGGCCCCGCTCCTCCTCGATGACGGTGTGGAACACCACCTGCATCAGGACGTCGCCCAGCTCTTCCTGCATCATGACAGGGTCGTCGGCGTCGATGGCTTCCAGCGCCTCGCACGTTTCTTCCAGAAAGTTTTTCCGGATGGAAGCGTGGGTCTGGACTTTGTCCCACGGACAGCCGTTCTCCCTGTCTCTCAGGATGCGGATGATCTCCACGAGGTCTTCCGCCGTATAGTGTTCCCTCGGCGTCCAATCCTGCATGGAGCGTCTCCTTTCCGCATTCCGAAAACATCTGCGAACAGATTCAAATTGTACCGCAGAATCTGCCGAAATGCAAGGGTACAAGCGCATTTTCCGGCTTTTTGCGGCAAAATTTTCATTTCATTCACAACAAAAGGCGGCATCCCCCGGAGGACACCGCCCTGCGTGGGCTTTTTCGCTTACAGCTGTGCGCCGCACTTGTTGCAGAACAGCGCGTCGTCCGAGACGGGCGCGCCGCACTGGGGGCAGGTCTTGGCCTTGTCGTCCTCGGGCTTTTCCTCGGCGGGCTCTGCGGCAGCGTCAGCCGTCCCATCGGCGGCCTCTTCCGTATCCTCGAACGTCGTCTCAATGACGGTATCCGGCTCGAGAGAGGCTTTCAGGTCGGAGAGCTCCTGCTCGATGTTGGCGATCATCTCGATGTATTTGTCCACAAGGGGCTGGTTCTCCTCGTTGCCCTTGGCCAGACTATACACCAGAGCGCCCAGCTGGCGCTGCGCCTTGTACAGCTTGCTCTGCGCGTTCACGATCTTTGCCTGGGTGCGGCCCTTTTCGGCCAGATCCAGCGCGGCATTCCTGCCTTTCTCGGCATACTCGAGGCCCATTTCCTTGATCTTATTGAAGTCCATAAAAGACACCTCACTTGTCTATGCCCGGGGTGGGCAGCACTCCTCTGCGTTTTCTGCTCAGGCTGTCCCTGTGCCGCCGGAGATTATTTTTATTATAGCGCACTCCCGGGGGGAATGCAACGAATCCCACCCAAGTTTTACAGAATCGTGCGGATTTGGAAACATTTTTTTCGCAATTTGCACACTTTCCGCGTTCTGATGTTTTTTAGAAGCTGTTTTCGTAAGCAGGGTGCGCCGAACGGCGAGGATTTTTGCCCGCAGACAAGGCGATTTTTCGCAGCAATCCTGACGGATTGCAAGGGAAAGCAACGCAGTATGCGGGCAAAAAGACCGTTTCGGGCGGTGTGCAATGCTTAGGAAAACGGCTTCTCAAACCTCACCTGCGTAGAACTCGCGCAGCATGCTGTCGGCGGGCAGAAGCTCCAGCTCCACCGGGGCCACATGTTCGAAGCGGCGGGCCGTCTCGTCCCAGAGCTCCGCGTTGTGGCCTTCCAGCGTGAAGCGCTGGCTCACCGGGCGCAGGAGCTTTGCGATGAGGCCCAGCTCGTAGGTGAAGGAGGTGTCCAGCAAAAAGTCTGCCGTAGTCTTGAAGCCCTTGATATACCGGGTCTCGCCGTCGAGGACTCTGTCCCACATGGCGAGGGTCTTGGCGGGGCTGCGGCCCCGGGCTGCGGCATCCCGCAGGGTGCGGCGGCAGAGGCGGATGTCCTGGGTGTTGATGACACGGCGGCCATCGATGCAGTATTCCTCCCGCAGGCCGGCGTAGATGCGGTAGACGTCGTCGCCCTTCACGAGGCCCGTCAGCTCGGGGTTCAGGGCGTGGATGCCCTCCACGATGCAGACGCCGCCCTTGAGGTCCAGCGTCTCCGTCTCGGAGGAGCGGGACTCGGCGGTGAAGTCGTAGATGGGCAGCACGGTCTTTCCGGTGGTGCTCAGATCGCTGAGGCACTGGCGGATGAGGGACATATCCAGCGTGTCGGGGTTCTCGTAGTCCAGCGTACCGTCGGGCAGGCGGGGGTAATACTGAGCGCCCTTGAAGAAGTTATCCAGACTGATGACATGGGCCGGGGTGCCGGAGGCTTCCAGAGCCTCGGCCACCTTATGAGCCGAAGTCGTCTTGCCGCTGGCCGACGGGCCGGTGAGCATGACGATCTTGGCGCGGGAGTCCCTGATCTTCTGGGCAGCATAGGCCACCCGCTGGCGGTAGCTCTTCTCGCTCATCTCCGCCAGCGCCGCCGGGCTCTGGGCGGCGACGTTGTACAGGTCTATCTCAACCAGACGTTTCGGTACCCAAATCGTGATCATAAAAAACAGCCACTCCTTTTTTCCGCTCCAGCACTTCGTCGAAACGCTGGATGTATTCTGTCGGATACTTGAAATTGAAGATGCGCTGCATCCGCTTGCCGCCGTCGGCCACCAGCTTGGTGCTGCCGCCTGCGCCGGCCGAGAGGATGGTCTGGACCTCTTCCATGATATAGATATTATAATACCCCTCGTGGCCCGGCTTGCACCAGCCCACGTTTTCCAGGTTTTGGAGGGTATTTTTCTGACGATAGAGGTAGTAGGGCCGATAGCCCGCCTCGGCCAGCAGATGGCACTTTTCCAGCATGGCGGCCACATCGGCGTAGTCGTTCTCCTTCTGGTCCTCGATGACGATGCGGGAGGCCCGCTTGAGGGTCAGGGTGTGGACGGTGATGTTCTCAGGGTCGAGGGCGATGGCCTGACGCAGGCTCTTCTCGAACCCTTCCACCGTGTCGCCGGGCAGACCCGCGATGAGGTCCATGTTGATGTCGTCGTGGCCTGCGGCCCGGGCCTCGGCATAGCAGTCGAGGATGTCCTGAGCCGAGTGCCTGCGGCCAATGTTCGCCAATACTTCATCCGAGAAGGTCTGCGGATTGATGGAGATGCGGGTCGCGCCGTATTCTCGGATGACGGCCAGCTTTTCGGCGTCGGTGCAGTCGGGGCGTCCGGCTTCCACCGTGTATTCCACGATGGCGGAAAGGTCGAAGCAGTCCCGCACCGTCCCCATGAGCTGGCGCAGCTGCGCTGCCGAGAGGCTGGTGGGGGTGCCGCCGCCGATGTAGATGCTGCAGAGCATCAGCCCGGCCTTGTCGGCCTCGTCCCGGATGGCCTCGACCTCTTTGCACAGGCAGTCCACATAGGGCTGCACCAGCTTGCGGTCACGGTCGAGGTTGCAGCTGACGAAGCTGCAATAGCTGCACCGGGAGGGGCAGAACGGGATGCCGATATAGAGGCTGTAGGTCCTGGGCGCGCTGCCCACTTTCAGGATAGGCTCCTGCAAGTCCGCGATGGCCTTGGCCATGCCGTATTTTTCGGGCGAGCAGTCGAAGCGCTTGAGGAAGAAATCGTCGATTTCCTCTTCCGTCCAGCCTGCGGCCCGCTTGTCGTGGACGAGGCGCACCGGGCGGACGCCGGTCATCTTGCCCCAGGGCGGGCGGAGGCCCGTCCAGCCGCGCAGCAGGTCATAGGTCAGGCTGGCCAGCGCAAATTCCGGCGTCTCGCCGCCCTCTTCCACGGGAATGGGCAGAGGTGCTTCGGCGGTCCGGCTCTTGCCGCCCTGCCGCACCATGGCCCAGAGCTTGTCAGGCCGCTTCTCGGCCCAGACGCAGTCTGCGCCTTCCTCGGGCGGGTTGAGGGTGAGCGGGGCCATTGGGTAGAACAGGCGGACGAGGTGCTCCACCTCGTAGCCCGAGCCGAGGCCCGTGATATAGATATTCATGTGAAATCCCGCCTTTTTATGCGTTTCTCAGCGCATTTTTGATATAGAAGTTGGTGGCGGCCTCCTGCCCGAAGGTGGAGAAATCGCCGTGGCCGGGCAGCACCTGCGCCTCGGCCGGGACGGGCAGGGCCGCGAACTTGCGCAGGCTCTCGTCCATCTTCCGGCTGTCGCCGCCCTCGAGGTCGGTGCGGCCGATGCTGCCCTGAAAGACCGTGTCGCCCACGAAGAGATAGTTTTCGCACAGCAGCACCACGCTGCCCTCGGTGTGGCCGGGGGTGTGCCAGACGGTGAAGCGCAGCTCATCGAGGGGGATGACCTCGCCCTCTTCGTAGCCGCTGTCCGAGCCCTTGAGGGGCAGCAGCTGGGTCCCCCGACAGTCGGCGGGCTCACAGTAGAGCTTTGCGCCCCACTCGCGGCTCAGGACCCCCGCACTGCCCACATGGTCGTAGTGGCCGTGGGTGCAGAGGATGAGGCTCAGCCTGCCGCCGTGCTCCTTTAAGATCTTATCGTACTCCTGCACCTCGGCGGCGGGGTCGATGACCACCGCGTTGCCTGCGTCCGAGATGAGCAGGAAGCTGTTGGTGTAAAACGGCGCAGGGCCGACCAGATGAAATGCCTTCATGGTTTATTTTTCTCCTTTATGCCACTCGTCGGTGTCGATGACGATGGTGCAGGGGCCTTCGTTGACCAGCGACACCTGCATATCTGCGCCGAACTCGCCGTGCCGGACATCCCTGAGGCCCTGCCTGTTCATCTCGGCGAGGAACAGCTCGTAGGCGTCCACAGCCAGCGGCGGTCTTGCCGCCTTGATGAAGCTGGGGCGGAAGCCCTTCTTCGTGTCGCCGTAGAGGGTGAACTGACTCACCACCAGCGCGGAGTACCCGAGGTCCTTTGCGCTGAGGTTCAGCTTGTCGTTTTCGTCCTTGAAAATGCGCAGGCCCGCGCATTTTTCAGCCAGCTTCGGCACGATGTCGAGGGTATCGGTGTCCTTGACGCCCAGCAGGATGACGAGGCCGGGACCGATGGGGCGCGGCTCGCCGCCGTTGACCCGGACGCTGGCCGAGGATACGGCCTGAATGACTGCACGCATATTAGCTCCTTGTTACCTTGAGCACATCCTTGACTTTGGACAGACGGGCCACGACCCGGTTGAGGTGCTCTGTATTGTTGATGCCGATGGTCAGGCTGATGACGGCACAGTTGTTCTCCACCTGACGGGCGTTCATGGCGTAGATGGGGACGCGGATGTCAGCCAGCGCGGCCAGCACATCGGACAGCAGCTCGTTGCGGTTGAGGGCGATGATCTCCAGACCGGCCTTGTAGCTGTCCTTGACGCTGTCGGCCCAGTACGCCTTGACCCAGCGGGGGGCGTTGGAGGGGTCTTTCATGCTGGACACCGCGTTGGCGCAGCTCTGCTTGTGGATGGAGACGCCGAAGCCCCGGGTGATGAAGCCCACGATGGGGTCGCCGGGCAGGGGCGAACAGCACTTTGCAAACTTGATGGGGGTGTTGTCGAAGCCCTCCACCACCACGCCGTCGGTGGCGTGGACGCGGCTCAGATCGACCTTCGGCAGATCCTCCACCGACTTGTTCTCAGCAGCCTCGGCGGCCTTGAGCTTCTGCCACTCCTCTTTGAGCTTGGGCAGGCAGTTGGCGATGGTCATGCCGCCGTAGCCGATGGCAGCGTAAATCTCCTCCGCGTTGTTCTGGCGCAGACGACGGCTGCAGCTGCCCACGAACTCATCCAGCTGGTCGTCGGGGATGAAGATCATCTCCCGGCGCAGCTCTTTGGCCAGCGCGTCGCGGCCCTGCTGGATGTTCTCTTCGCGGCGCATCTTCTTGAACCAGTTGCGTATCTTGCTCTTGGCCTCGCTGGTGCGCACGATCTTGAGCCAGTCGCGGCTGGGGCCTTTGTCCGCCGGGCCGAGGATGACTTCAATGATCTCGCCCGTCGCCACGACATGGTCGATGGGGACGATGCGGTTGTTGACCTTACAGCCCACCATCCGGTTGCCGACGGCAGAGTGGATGGCGTAGGCAAAGTCGATGCAGTTGGCGCCCGCAGGCAGGTTGATGACGTCGCCCTTCGGGGTGAAGGCAAAGACCTCCTCCGGCAGCAGGTCGCTCTTCAAATCGTGGAGCAGGTTGCCGGAATCCTCGCTGACGCGCTGGTTTTCCAGCAGCTGGCTGACCCAGGCCAGCCGCTCATCCAGCTTATCGTGGCCCTCGAGGCCCTCCTTATACTTCCAGTGGGCGGCAACGCCGTACTCGGCCTGCTCGTCCATGGTGCGGGTGCGTATCTGCACCTCAAAGGGGATGCCCTCGTGGCCGATGACGGTGGTGTGGAGGCTCTGGTAGCCGTTGGGCTTGGGGGTGGAGATATAGTCCTTGAAGCGGTTGGGCAGCGGGTGGTACATATCGTGGATGAGGCCCAGAGTGCTGTAGCACTCAGCCAGGGTGTCCAGGATGATGCGCACCGCGTAGATGTCGTAAATTTCATCGAAGGACTTGTTCTGCATGATGGTCTTGCGGTAGATGCCGTAGATGCTCTTGACTCTCCGCTTGATGGTCGCGCCCTCGATGCCGCTCTCCTCGAGGCGGCTCTTGATGACGCCCGACACGCTGGCCAGAAACTCGTCGCCCGCGCGCTCGCTGAGCATCTTGTTGATCTCCTCGTAGCCCACGGGGTCGAGGTAGTGGAGGCTGCGGTCTTCCAGCTCCTCCTTGACGTTCAGGATGCCCAGACGGTTGGCGATGGGGGCGTAGACCTCCATGGTCTCCCGGGCCTTGTCGCGGCGCTTCTGCTCCGGCCATGCGTCGCCGGTGCGCATATTGTGCAGGCGGTCACAGAGCTTGATGATCATGACGCGGACGTCACGGCTCATGGCCAGCAGCATCTTGCGCAGGTTCTCGGCCTGCAGCTCTTCGATATTGGAAAATTGGATCTTGGTCAGCTTGGTGACGCCGTCCACCAGCGCGGCCACCTCTTCGCCGAAAGTGGCGGTCAGGTCGGTCAGCGTGGTGGGGGTGTCCTCCACCACGTCGTGGAGCAGGGCGGCGGCGATGCTCTCGCTGTCCATGCCGAGGTCCAGCACGAGGCGGGCCACAGCCAGCGGGTGGCAGATATAGGGCTCCCCGCTGCGGCGGCAGACTCCCTTGTGGGCGTCGTTGGCCAGGTCGTAAGCCTTTTCTATCATGGCCATATTGTAGGCTTTGCCGCTGGCTTTGATGGCCTCTACCAGCTTCTCCCAGGTCACGATCTCGGGCCGCACCTCCGAGGGAAGGGTCTCCTCAGGGGCGTTGGCCGGCAGGGCCGTTGCGGCCACGGTAGCCATCTCCGTCACCGGCACGGGCTGGTGGAGATGGGTCTTTGCAGAGTAGCTGTCCTCTTTCGCCGCAGCCGGTGCCGCGGGCGCGGGGGCGACAGGTTTCTTTCCCTCAGGCATCTTTATCGTTCCTCCAGACATTTCAGGATGGGCGCATCGGCAAGGTTCTTCTTGCCGGTGGCAGGCACGAGTTCCCAGAACTTTGCCCCGCCCCGGTCAGCCGCTGTGATGAGGCCGACCTGTTCCAGCGCGGCGACGGCCACCAGCGTCCGGCCGGTGTTCTCCTCGCCGAGTTTTGCAAACAGGGGCTGCAGGTCTTCGGCGTGCCAGCGCCGCGCCTGCAGCTCCCGATAAACGGTGATGATATGGCTGCGCTCCGGGGCGATGCTCTCCTTCTGCTCCGGCGTCAGGGGCGTACCCCGGCGCAGCGCCTGCACCAGCGCGGCCTGCTCCGCAGCTGTGTTGCCGAGGCCCGCCGGGTGCAGCTCGATGATGCGGCCCGACAGCTGTGCGCCCCGGGGCGAATCGTAGACCGAAAGGCTGATGGCTGCGTCCACGACGTCGCCCGTCGAGTAAGGCACCTGTTCCGGGTGCATCCCGAACCAGACGGCGTAGATGCTGGAATTGCCCTGCCGCAGACGCAGGCGGCAGTGCTTGCCCTCCGAGACGGCGTAGACGCCCTCCACGACAGCCATTTCCAGCACGAAGACCGGGCTGGGGTTGTCGGCACCGTAGGGTGCCAGCTGGTCGAGGCGGCGGACGCTCTCCACCGTCAGGCGGTCGAGGTGGACGGACAGATCGCATTCCAGCGGCGGGGTGCGCAGCACGGGACACTCCCGGGCCGCCCAGTCGTTGAGCCGCTGGCGGAGCGTCTGCAGATCCTCTTCCCGCACCGAGAGGCCCGCTGCCATGGCGTGGCCGCCGAAGCGGAGCAGGATGTCGGCGCAGGAGGCGATGCACTCGTGCAGGTTGAAGCCCTGCACGCTGCGGCCGCTGCCCTTGCCCTCGCCGTGCTCATCCACCGACACCACGATGACCGGGCGTCCGGTCTTTTCCACAAGGCGGGAGGCCACGATGCCGATGACGCCGGGGTGCCAGTCTCTGCCCCAGAGCAGGATGACCCGGTCTTCGAGGCGTTCCGGCTCAGCGTCCAGCAGCTCCTGCGCGGCTTTGACGATCTCCATCTCCGTCTCCTGCCGCTGGATGTTGATGTCGCTCAGCTTATGGGCCAGTTCGACCGCCCGGTCTTCGTCCTCACAGAGCACCAGCTGCAAAGCGGTGACAGCGCTGTCCATCCGGCCCGCCGCATTGATGCGGGGCGCGATGGCGTAGCTGATGTTCTCTGCCGTCACCGGCTTGCCTGCAAGGCCCACCTCCTCTAAAAGGGCGCAGAAGCCGGGTCTGTCCGTATTTTGCAGCTGGCGCAGACCTGCTTTGACGATGGTACGGTTCTCCCCTGTCAGGGGCATGACGTCGGCCACGGTGCCAACAGCGGCGAGGTCGCCGCAGTATTCCAGCATCTCTTCCGGCGGGCAGCCATCCAGCGCGGCGCAGAGCTTGAAGGCCACGCCCGCGCCGCACAGGCCCTTGAAGGGGCTGTGGTCGTCGGCACGGCGGGGGTCCACGATGGCCGCTGCCTGGGGCAGGGTGTCGTGGGGCAGATGGTGGTCTGTGATGATGAGGTCGATGCCGAGGCTGGCCGCGAATGCGGCTTCCTCTACGGCAGAGATGCCGTTGTCCACCGTGACGATGAGGCGGCAGCCCTTATCGTAGATCGACTGGATGGCGTTCTTCGAGAGGCCGTAGCCGTCGCCCTCCCGGCTGGGCAGCATGCACTTGACGGCGGCGCCCATCCCTTTCAGGTGCTGATAGAGCAGGGCCGTGGCGGTCACACCGTCCACGTCGTAGTCGCCGAAGACGACGATGGTCTCCCCCTCGTCGATGGCCCGCAGGATGCGCTCACAGGCTTTGTCCATGTCGGTCAGGAGCATGGGGTCGCTCAGCTCTTCTTCGCCCGCCAGAAGGGTCAGCGCCTCGGCGGGGTCGGTGATGCCCCGGGCAGCGAGGATGCCGGCCAGCAGGCCGGCTTCTTTCTGCTGGGCCGCGAGGACAGAGCGGTACTTTTCCTCGCTCCACTCCTCGTCCATGTTCTGGTATTCCAGCTCTTCGGTGTTCTGCTGGGCGATGGCCGCTGTCAGCTCTTTCAGGGCGGCGCGGTCAACGGTCTTGGTGTTCCAGGCCCGGTAGGTCATCGCAATCCCTCCCCGGCCAGACCATCGTTCGCCAGCATCCCCTGCAACGCAGCGATCTCGCTGGAAACGTCCAGCGCCACGTCCGACAAAAGCTTATCGTAGAGGTTATCATAAGCCTGATTCAGGGTGTGCAGGATGCCCGCAATATCCCGGCGGATGGCCTCCGCGTTCTCGCCCTGCTGGCTCTGCACGTCGTTGTAGGTGTGCAGGAGCTTGAGGGTGGTGGGGATATAGTATTCCGCAAAGCGGCGGGCCTTGGGCAGGCTCTCGGGGTGGGCTTCCAGCCAGGCACAGATGGACTCGGTGGTCTTCTGCATATGCTGCAGCTCCTCCACAGCCCGCTCATCCTCCATGAGCTCCTGCTCCTTCTCGAGCACCTGCGCAAAGCGGCGGGTCGTCTCGAGGTTCAGGGGGACTTCTCCGGCCTGTTCCGGCGCTTTTTCCGGTTCGGGCTGGGGCTGATCTTCCTGCGCGGCGCGGTAGTCCTCCGCCGTCAGGTAGAGCTTGTCGTTTTTCTCGTCCAGCCAGGCACTGAGCCAGCCCTTGTGGATGAATTTCCGCAGCATCTTGAGCGCCTTGGTCTTCTTTTTATGCGTCAGGTCGGCCAGCATGGAGAGGGACAGGCCCTTGTGCCAGTCGAAGCCCTCGGCGGTATCGGCGTAGAGCTCCAGGGTCTTGGCGGCCTTCATACGGGACGCGCCTGCCGCGGTCAGCCAGCCGAACACAGCGGTCACAGCGGCAGAGCACCACCCCGTCACCGCGATAGCACCCAGTGCAAAATCGCCGATGGCACTGAGGACCGTCATATCAGCCGCCACCATCACGCCGCCGGACGTGAACGCCCCCGCCGTGCCGAAGCAGGCGATGGCCGTGATGCCGAAGAGGACGGCGAAGGTGATGCCGGTCGCCAGCATGGCGACGCCTGCGCCGTGGCGCTTTTTCGCGCTGGCGCGGATATTCTCGATGGCCGTCGGTTCCGGCTTCTTCGCAAAGAAATTGCGCGCCCAGTCGGTCATCCCGCTGGCGCCGGCGCTGCTTCCGGCCTCCCCGGCCCGCTTCTGGTACTCCTGTTTTCCGGCCTGAAAGGCCCGGCCTGCCTCCGAGATGCCATAACCGGCGGCGTTCACCGCGGCGCGGCCCACATCCCACACACGGTCGCCGATCTCCTCGCCCCGGCCCTCAAAGCCGTGGCGGAAGGAGTCGGACATGGTGTTGCCCAGCTCGCGGAGCTGGCGTTCCAGCTCCTGCTGCACCTTACGGCCTTCGCTGTCCTTCGCCGTGCGGTCAAAATCGTCTTCACGATCAGTCATTCAACTTCTCACCCTTCTGCCGGGCTGTACCGGCTGATGATGGCGCGGGCCACCCGCAGGCCATCGACGGCGGCACTCATGATGCCGCCCGCATATCCGGCACCCTCGCCGCAGGGATACAATCCTGCCAGCTGGGCGCATTCAAAATTTTCTTCCCGTTTCAGCCGCACCGGGCTGCTGGTACGGGTCTCGAGGCCGGTCAGAATGGCCTCGGGGGCGGTGTAACCCGCAATTTTCCGCTCGTAAGCCCGCAGACCGGCCCGCAGGGTGTCGGCCAGTTCGGTCGGCAGCAGTGCGCCGAGGTCCGCAGCGACGACGCCCCGGTCATAGGTGGGCCGGACGCGGCCAATGTTCAGCCGGCCCCTGCCCTCCAAAAAGCTCTGGATGTTCTCCGCCGGGGCGGCATACTCTCCGCCGGGACGGCCTGCCGCATAGGCCCGGGCTTCCAGCTCCCGCTGGAAGGCGATGGCCTTCCGGGGGTCATTGCCGAAGTCTTCACCGCCCACGCTGACCACCACGGCCGCGTTGGCGTTCCTGCCGCTGCGGGCGTGGTAGCTCATGCCGTTGGTCACGACGCGGCCCTTTTCGCTGGCCGAAGCCACCACCTGGCCGCCCGGACACATACAGAACGTATAAACGCACCGTTTTTCAACGTGCTGCGAAAGCTGATATTCGCCGCGCGGCAGGGCCGGATGGCCCGCCGCCTCGTGGTAGAGGCTCTTTTCGATCTCCGATTGGAGATGCTCTGCCCGGAAGCCGACGCTGAAGGGCTTGCACTCCAGCACGAGGCCGCTGTCCATCAGCATCCCGAAGGTGTCGCGGGCCGAGTGGCCCACCGCGAACACCAGCGCCTCACAGGGGAACGCACCGTCCGTGGTCTGGATGCCGACGAGCCGGCCGTCCCGCCGCTCGAAGCCGGTGAGGGCTGTGTTGAAGTGGACTTCGCCGCCCAGCGACTCGATCTCTTTTCGGATCGAAGTGATGACGCCCCGCAGCAGGTCGGTGCCGACATGGGGCTTCTGCTGCCAGGCGATCTCCTTCGGCGCGCCGTGCTCGAGGAACACTTCGGTCACGAAGCCGCAGAGCTCGTCGCCGATGCGGGTGGTGAGCTTACCGTCCGAGAAGGTTCCGGCGCCGCCCTCGCCGAACTGGATGTTGGCGTTCTCGTCCAGCTCACCGGTGGCGGAGAAATGCTCCACGGCCTTGACGCGCTCGTCCAGCGCCGGGCCGCGTTCCAGCACGATGGGCCGGTAGCCCTGACGGGCCAGCAGCAGCGCCGCAAAGAGGCCCGCCGGGCCGAGGCCGCAGACCACAGGCCGGTGCGTCAGCGGCAGAGTGCCGTTCCGCACCGAGAGATCGGTCTTGCCCCGGACGGTGACGCTGCGGGAAGCACCCGCACAGGCGGCCTCTTCCCCCTCCTCTTTCAGGGTCACGGCCACGGTGTACACCAGCTTGGGCTGGCCGTGGCGGGCGTCCACCGAGAGCCGGGCGATGCCCAGATGGCTCACCTTTCCCCGGGGGATGCGGGCGAGGCGGAGGGCTTTTTCGTAGGCCTGCGGCTCCCCGGCGGAGAGGGGCAGGCGAATATCATGGATCAGGATCATATACTCAGTTACTTTCTATCTTGCACTGCACCACATAGCTGCCCAGCGCAAAAATTTTGTCGTTGGACGGCACATAGAGGCGGCAGGCGATGTTCTGCCGGCCGATGGCGACATAGAAGTCGTCGGCGTCGATCTCAATGACCACCTGTTCCGGATTCAGTGCTTCCAGCGAACCGGCCGGGCCGCAGAGGGTGACGTTCATCAGCCGCTCCGTCTCCACGGTCAGGGTGTAGGTGGAGGGCAGGTTGATGACCTGCACACAGCTGGCGGGCAGGTTCATGGTCTTGGTTTCCAGACGGGAGCTGTCGAAGCTGACCGTGATGCTGGAGATATTGTCCAGCAGACGGATGCCGCTGGGCAGTTCGATGGGCATTTCGTACACCTTATCCAGTGCAAAGGTGGAAAGGTCGATGGTACCCACCGACAGGGCGGACAGACGGTCGATCTGAGACTCCGGGCCGGCCACATTGAGGGTCTTTTTGCTCAGGGAGTAGGCCAGCACCGAGGGGTCAAAGTCGCGGGGCGCGTTGATAAAGCTGACTTCCACCGGCAGGGTGGCCAGCTTATACACCTGCAGCGTGACCTCGACGCTGTCCGTTTCCAGAGTAGTATACTCAAATTTCACCTCTCCGCCGCTGCGGGTGTAAAAACGCAGGCCGGTGTCCAGAGTGACGGGACTGGTCAGCTCGCCGCTGTAGGTCACCTCGGCGGTACAGGTCTCTACCTCGCTCAGCTCGGTGCTGGGTCCGGAGAGCGTCACCGTCTCTTTCGAGATGTCGGTGCCGTAGAGGATATAGCCGTCTGCTATCTTCAGGTAATTCGTCGTCACCTGGATGGGCAGGGTCTTTTCTTCCACCACATCGAACACCACGTCCACGGTGTTGTCGCCGTCGATGGAGACGGACACCCCGGTGAGCAGGGTGCTCTGGCTCCGCACCTGAAGGCGCAGGCTCTTTTCGCCGCTGTCGCGGACGCTGGACCAGTCGGGATAGACGACAAAGTCGTTGGCCGACAGGCTGCCGATGGTGTAGCCGTCGCCGGAAAGCTTCAGGTTGACCGTTTTTTCCTCCGCATTGACGATGCTCAGCCCCCGGGAAGTGTAGGCAGCCGAATCATAGCTAAAGTCCACCGGAACATTATAGATGGTGGTGGTGGTGCCGGGCTGCACGACGATGGTGACAGCCATCCACGCGATGACCGCACCCAGCAAAGAAAGCAGGAGCCGGATGCGGCGGTCGTTCAGCAGATTGCGCTTGGGGGGTACGGCAGGCTTGCCGTTGTTCTGCTCAGTGCTCATTGCTGCTCATCCTCCTCCTTGTTGTTCACCCAGTTCAGCAGGCGCTTGCCCCGGGCCTTCCAGCCCTCGGCAGCGCTCTTCTCGCTGGCGGTCTCCTTGGGTATCATCTCATCCACCAGCCGGGTGTAAAGGGTCTGACGGTCAAAGTGGCGCATGAGTACACCGTTTTTCGCCATCGAGATGATGCCTGTCTCCTCGCTGACCACGATGGCGATGGCGTCGGAGTTCTCGGCGATGCCGAGGCAGGCGCGGTGGCGGGTACCCATGTCCTTGCCTAGGTCCAGGTTGTTGGAAAGGGGCAGCACACAGCCTGCGGCCTTGATGCGGCCATTCTCGATGATGGCCGCGCCGTCGTGGAGGGGGGTACCCTCGTAGAAGATGGTACCCAGCACCTCGAGGTTGACCGCGCTGTTCACGGGCGTGCCGGTGCGGACGATCTCAGAAAGGTTGGTGTTCCGTTCCAGCACGATGAGCGCGCCGGTCTTGGTCTCCGAAAAGCGCTCTGCCGCGTCGCAGATGGCGATGATGGCGCTGCGCCACGCGCCCTTGAGGCTGGTGTCGTTGTAGCGGTTTTTATTGAAGAAGCGATAGGCCCACTGGTCGGTCTGGCCCATCCGCTCCAGCGCACGTCGTATCTCGGGCTGGAACAGCACCACCAGCGTCAGCAGACCGACTTGCAGCAGCGAGTTGAGCAGCCAGGTGACGGTGCGCATATTCAGGATGTTGGCCACCAGATAGACCGCCATCACGATGAGCGCGCCCTTGGCCAGCTGGCCGGCGCGGGTGCGGTTGACGAAGCCCAGAAGCTGGTAGATGAGGAACGCGATGATGAGGATGTCCAGCAGGTCTACCAGCTTGAAGGTCTGGAAGTTTGCTACGATAGAGTTCAGAGTCATGGGTCACATTCTCCCGTTCACACTGCTTCGATGAGGGCGACGGCGTGGGCCGCGATGCCCAGCCCCTCGCCGGTAAAGCCCAGATGCTCCTCGGTGGTAGCTTTGACGCTCACGGCGTCCACCGGCATCCCGAAAGCCTCGGCCAGCTTTGCCCGCATGGCCGGGATGTGGGGGGCCAGCTTCGGGCGCTGGCAGAGGATGGTAGCGTCGATGTTCCCGATGCGCCAGCCGTGCCCGGTCACGATTTCTGCCACACGGCGAGCCAGCATGAGGCTGTCGGCCCCGGCGTACTCTTCCGCCGTATCGGGGAAATGCTGGCCGATGTCTCCCAGCGCCGCTGCGCCCAGCACGGCGTCCATGACCGCGTGGGCCAGCACGTCGGCGTCCGAGTGGCCCAGCAGGCCCTTTTCATACGGCACTTCCACGCCGCCCAGGATGAGCTTGCGGCCCTCCACCAGACGGTGGACGTCGTAACCATGACCAATGCGCATTTTCTTTCCTCCGTTCCCGGCCCGGGGCAGGTCCTCCCGGGTGGTTATCTTGATGTTTGCGTAGTCGCCCCGGACCAGCTCCACCGGACGGCCCGTCAGCTCGAACAGGCTGCAGTCGTCGGTGACGAGGCGGGCGCTGGCCTCGTCCAGTTCATCCAGCGCCGCCAGATAGGCAGCCCGGTCGAAGCACTGGGGCGTCTGCACCGCATAAAGGGTGCTGCGGTCGGGGGTGTTCTCCACCATGCAGCCTTCCGGCACAGTCTTGCCGTCGCCGCCCTTCGCCTGCTTGATGGTGTCCTTCACCGGCACCGCCGGGGCGGCGGCACCGCAGCGGGCAGCGGCCGCTATCGTATCGGCGATAACGCTCTGGCTCACGAAGGGCCGGGCCGCGTCGTGGACGGCCACCAGTCTGCCGTGGGCTGCGGCCACGCCGCTGCGGGCGCTCTCGGCGCGGGTCGAGCCGCCCTTCACCAGCCGCACCGGCTTTTTGCAGCGGGCAGCGGCCCGCTGGGCATTCTCACCGGACGCGCCGGTCACGATCACCAGCTCGTCCACCTCCGGACACTCGTCAAAGGCCCGGACGCTCCGCTCCAGGACGGTCTCACCGCCCAGATCGAAGCTCAGTTTATCAAATCCCATCCGGGTGGAAGAACCAGCCGCCACCAGGACTGCCGTCACACGACATTCCAATTTCTTACACCTGCCCCATTTTATTCCTGCCCTGTGCCACACTGCACAGAGCGTATTATTATTCATTGAATATTATAGCGTATCCACCCACAAACTGCAACAGCCCGCGCCCATCAAAAATGCCCCCGTGCAGCACTTTTGGCGCTGTACGGGGGCATAAATTTTTTATGAAATTTCTGCGTTATGCGAGGATGGGCTCGATGGCAGCGGCCAGAGCATCCTTCTGAGCCTGAGCCTCGGCCAGGTCTTTGCCCAGAGTGGTGAAGTAGGTCTTGATCTTCGGCTCAGTGCCGGAGGGACGGACGACCACGGCAGCGCCGTTGCCCAGAGTGTAGATGAGGACGTTTGCGGCGGGCAGGCCGGTCTCTTCGGGCTTCTTGTAGTCGGTGACCTTGACCACCTTGTGGCCGGCCAGCTCGGTGAGGGGCTCGTCACGCAGCTTCTGCATGATGGAGGCCATCTTCTCCATGCCGGTCAGGCCGGGGAACTCGAAGCTGTCCACCTTGTTCAGGTAGCGGCCATACTCCTTGTAGATCTCTTCCAGACGCTCCTTGATGGAGGAACCGATGCTGCGGTAGTAAGCGGCCATCTCGCAGATGAGCATGGAGCCGATGACAGCATCCTTGTCACGGACATAGGGGCCGGCCAGATAGCCGTAGCTCTCCTCGAAGCCGAAGATGAAGCGGTCCACTTCACCGGCAGCTTCCAGATTTGCGATCTGGTCGCCGATCCACTTGAAGCCGGTCAGTACGCTGCGCATCTCCACACCGTAGTGGGCGGCGATGGCATCCGCCAGCGGGGTGGAGACGATGGACTTGACGGCGACGGGGTCCTTGGGCATGGTCCCCTTCTCGATGCGGCCTGCGCAGATGTAATCCAGCAGCAGAGCGCCCATCTCGTTGCCGGAGACCAGCTCATAGCTGCCGTCCGGACACTTCATGGCGATACCCACGCGGTCGGCGTCGGGGTCGGTGGCCAGCATCAGGTCGGCGCCGGTCTTGGTGGCGAGGTCGAGGCCCAGCTTCAGAGCCTCGAAGATCTCGGGGTTGGGGTAGGAGCAGGTGGTGAAGTAGCCGTTGGGGTACTCCTGCTCCGGCACGATGGTGATGTCGGTGATGCCTATGTCGTTCAGAACGTGGGTGACCGGCACCAGACCGGAGCCGTTCAGCGGGCTGTAGACCAGCTTCAGGCCGGCGGTCTTGCACAGGCCCGGGCGCACCTGACGTGCCTCGATGGCGGCGTAGAGGGCGTTCTTGCAGTCGTCGCCCACAAAGCGGATGAGGCCCTGCTCAACGCCTTCGGCAAAGGAGATGTACTTTGCGCCGGTCAGGACATCGGTCTTCTGGATCTCGTCGTAGACGATGGCGGCAGCGTCATCGGTCATCTGGCAGCCGTCGGGGCCGTAGGCCTTGTAGCCGTTGTACTTGGCGGGGTTATGAGAAGCGGTGACCATGATGCCCGCATTGCACTCATAGTAACGGGTGGCAAAGCTCAGGGCCGGGACAGGCATCAGAGCATCATAAATGCGCACCTTGATGCCGTTTGCGGCCAGAACGCCGGCGGCAGTTTTGGCAAAGAGGTCGCTCTTCAGGCGGCTGTCGTAGCTGATGGCCACGGTCTGGCTGCCGCCCTGGGTCTTGACCCAGTTTGCCAGACCCTGGGTGGCCTGACGCACGACATAGATGTTCATGCGGTTGGTGCCAGCGCCCAGCACGCCGCGCAGGCCGGCGGTGCCGAACTTCAGTGCAACGGCAAAGCGGTCCTTGATCTCGTCGTCGTTTCCCTCGACCTTGGCCAGCTCCGGCTTCAGATCTGCGTCCTCCAGATCCGCTGCCAACCAGCGCTTATACTCATCCTGATACATATTGCACACCTTACCTTTATAATTTTTGACCATAATGGACAAATTCATCCAAGTCTACTTATAATATAAGCTTTTATACGCTTTGTGTCAATTCAGGATTATGTACCAAGTTTCCCCCCTCAAAACCAGCAAATGCCACAAATCGTGCAGGCTTTCCGCGCTCCTGCTGCCCATTTGCAGCCGTGCAGGGCCAGTACACCTGCCCTGCGTCGTCCAGTACATCCAGCCAGTGGCCCAGCCCTACTCCATTTTCGCACAGATACCGCATCAGGGACATCAGCCGCCCGAAGTCGCCCACCGGGCAGATGACCTGCTCCGTGACACACTCTTCTCCCTGCTGCCGCCGCACTGCCAGTACAACACCCTCTTCCTCTACGCTTGCGCTGTAGTACAGCGTGTGTGCAAGCTGAAAGCCTTCGATACTGGAATAGGGCCTGGTGTAACAGCAGTACTCTTTCGCAACCATAAGATTCTTCCTCCAATTACAGATGGTTCGCGTTTCGTTGACATCTCACATGCCCTTTAATATAATAGATTCAAACAGAAAATTGTGTCGAACTTGGGCATCTGCGCCCTGTCTTTACCATTTCTTAGTCAGTTCTTAGCCAACCATTCTATGCCTTTTGTCTGTTATCTCAGAATAAGTTTCGAAGCACCGTAAAAAATTCCGTCATCTCCTTTTATGGATGGTCTCTGCCGCCCCATCGGGCAGAAAGGAGCGCCCATGTACGCAGTCCTCAAGAGCTTCGGCCTCAAGGGTCTCAACGGCTTTCCCGTGGAAGTCGAGGCCGACATCTCGGGCGGGATACCCGCCCTCTCCATCGTCGGCCTGCCGGACTCCGCCGTCCGGGAGAGCGGCGACCGCGTCCACGCAGCCCTGAAAAATCTGGGCTTCAAGTGGCCTGACCGCCGCATCACCATCAACCTTGCTCCCGCCGACGTCCGCAAGACCGGCCCGGTGTATGACCTGCCCCTGCTGCTGGCGGTGCTGGCCGCTTCCGGGCAGCTGGAGCCGCCGCCGAAGGACACGGCCTTTCTGGGGGAGCTGGCACTGGACGGTAGTCTCCGCCCGGTGTCCGGCGTCCTGCCCATGGCGCTGGAGGCTGCCGCCGGCGGTGTGCGGGCGCTCTATGTCCCCGCCGAGAATGCGGCCGAAGCCGCTGAAGCCTGCGGCAGCGAGATGCAGGTCTACCCTGCCGCAACGGCCCGTCAGGTCGTGGATGCGCTACGGGGCGTCCAGCCCATCCTGCCTACGATGCCGGTCCCCTTCGACCCTGCCGATGCGTGGAGCCAGGTTCCCGATTTCGCTGACGTCTGCGGCCAGCCGCTGGCCCGCCGGGCGATGGTCATCGCGGCTGCGGGCGGACACAACGTCCTGCTCGTCGGTGCGCCCGGCACCGGCAAATCCATGCTGGCCCGCCGCCTGCCCGGCATCCTGCCGCCCCTGACCCGGGAAGAAGCCGTGGAGACGACGAAAATTTACTCCATCGCCGGGCAGATGCCCGCAGGCCGGGGCCTCGTGACGGCACGGCCCTTCCGCAGCCCCCATCACTCGGCCAGTTCGGCTGCGCTGGCGGGCGGCGGGGCGCTGTTCCGCCCCGGCGAGTGCAGTCTGGCCAACTGCGGCGTCCTCTTCCTCGACGAGCTGCCCGAGTTCTCCCGCGAGAGCCTCGAAGTGCTGCGCCAGCCCCTCGAGGACGGCTGCATCACGGTCAGCCGGGCCGCCGGAAGCGCCACTTATCCCAGCCGCTTCCAGCTCGTCGCCGCCATGAACCCCTGCAAATGCGGCTACTACGGCCACCCCACCCGGGCCTGCACCTGTTCGCCCAGCGCGGTGCGGCAGTACCGCAGCCGGGTGTCCGGCCCGCTGCTGGACCGCATCGACCTCTGCGTCGAGATGGACCCGGTGGCCTTCGATGAACTGCATGGCGCTGCCCCTTCCGAGAGCAGCGCCGAGCTGCGGAAACAGGTCCTTGCTGCCCGGGCCATCCAGGCCCGGCGGTACGCTGCTCCCGGCTACGAGGATGTGCGCTGCAACGCCCAGCTCACCGCCGGGCAGGTGCGGCGCATCTGCCGGATGACCCCCGCCGCTGAACAGCTCCTGCGGGCCTCCTACGAGACGCTGGGCCTTTCGGCCCGCGCCCACGACCGCATCCTCCGGGTGGCCCGCACCATTGCCGACCTCTCCGGCAAGCGCCTCCTCGACGAGGATTCGCTGCTCGAGGCTCTGCAATACCGTGCGCAGGAAAAGGTCGAGCTGACGTTCTGATACAGACAAAGATCCCCCGGCTGGACCGGGGGATTTTTGCGTTATAAAGCTTTTAGAATCTTCTCCACGCATCGGGCAGGAAGAGCACCAGCATCGGGAAAATTTCCAGACGACCGGCCAGCATATCGAAGATGAGCACCAGCTTTGCGAAGTTGGAGTAGGCCCCAAAGTTCATCATGGGACCCACCTGACTGAGGCCGGGGCCGATGTTGTTCAGGGTGGCGGCGACGGAGGTGAAGTTCGTCACCATGTCAAAGCCGTCCAGACTGACGAGCATGAAACTCGCCGCAAAGATGAAGATGTAGGCCGCCAGAAAGACGTTGGTGGTGCGGATGGTCTCATGATTGACCAGCTTGCCGTCCATCCGGACGGGGGCCACCACCTGCGGGTGGAGAGCCTGCTTCAGCTCCTTGCCCAGCGTCTTGCCCAGCAGGAGGAAGCGGCTCACCTTGATGCCGCCGCCGGTGCTGCCCGCGCAGGCACCCACGAACATCAGCAGCACCAGCACCTCTTTTGACAGCGTGGGCCAGAGGTCGAAATCACAGCTGGAAAAGCCGGTGGTGGTAATGATGGAGCCGACCTGGAAGGCCGCATGGCGCAGCGCCTCGCCGAAGGTGCCGTAGAGGCTGCGGATGTTCACCGTGATGACGGCCACCGCCGCCAGAATGATGGCGAAATAGGCGCGGACTTCCTCGCTGGACGCTGCGCGGCGGAACCGGCGCAGCAGCAGCAGGAAATACGCGTTGAAGTTGACGCCGAAGAGGATCATAAAGATGGTCACGACCCACTGGATGTAGGGCGAGAAGCTGGCAAAGCTGTCGTTCCTGAAGCCGAAGCCGCCAGTACCCGCCGTGCCAAAGGCCGTGAGCAGAGAGTCGAACACATTCATTCCGCCCGCCAGCAGGAAGCAGAGCTCCACCACCGTGAGCGCGAAATAGATGCCGTACAGGATCTTGGCCGTAGACTGCACCTTCGGCACCAGCTTGTCCACCTGCGGGCCGGGGCTTTCCGCCTTCATCAGGTTGACGTGGGAGCCGCCGGTCAGGGGCAGCAGGGAGAGCAGGAACACCAGAACGCCCATGCCGCCGATCCAATGGGTGAAGCTGCGCCAGAGCAGGATGCCGTTGGGCAGGCCCTCCACGGCGGGCAGGATGCTGGCACCGGTGGTGGTGAAGCCCGAAACGGTCTCAAACATGGCGTCCACGGGATTCGGGATGCAGCCGGTGAGGACGAACGGCACTGCGCCCATGATACTGATGGTGATCCAGCTCAGGGCGGTGGCCGCAAAGCCCTCCCGCATATAGAACACCTTGCTGCGGGGCTTGATGGTCTGCAGGGCAAAGCCCAGCGCCCCACTGATGGCCGCCGTCAGCAGGAACACGCCCATGACGGCCCACTCGGCGTAGATGAGGCTCGTCACCGCCGGGAGCAGCAGCAGTGTGCCCTCTATCATCAGGATGTAGCCCAGCAGACGAAAGACGATCGCATAATTCATACGTCCTGTCCCCCGTTACTCTTCCACGATGTCCCGCAGGTCGTGCAGGCCGTGTTCCAGCGTGACGACGATGACGTTGTCGCCCACCTGGATCTGGTCGCCGCCGCGGGGGATGAGGATGTTGTCGCCGCGGGTGATGCAGCAGAGCAGCAGATTCTTTTTCAGATGCAGCTGGCTCAGCGGCACGCCGGTGGCCCGGCTCTCCTCATGGACAGTGAATTCCAGCGCTTCCACGCGGTCGTCGAGGATGCGGTAAAGGGTCTTGATGTTGTTTCCGGCCTCGTTCTGCAGGGCGCGGACGTACTGCACGATGTAGTCGCAGGTCATGTACTTGGGGTAGACGATGCTGCCCAAATCGAGCCCGGCCAGAATATCGTCGAACTCGAGGCGGTTGATCTTCGTGACCAGCTTGCCCTTGGAGTGCTTTTTTGCAAACAGGGTCAGCAGCACGTTTTCTTCGTCGATGTTGGTCAGAGCCACGAAGGCTTCGGTGGATTCCAGACCTTCCGAGAGCAGGAAGTCGCGGTTGGAGCCGTCCTCGTTCAGTATCTGTGCCTCAGGCAGGGACTCGGCCAGAACATTGCAGCGGGCCGGGTCCCGCTCGACGATGCGGACGCGGACATGATTTTCCAGCAGCTCCTGGCTCAGATAATAGGCGATGGCACCGCCGCCCACGATGAGGGCGTTGCGCACCGGCCGCACCGGCATATTGATACGCTGGAAGAACTCGTGGGCCTTCTCCTGCGTGGCGAGGAAGGTGACCTGGTCGCCGTTCTGCAGCACAAAGTTGCCGTTGGGGATGATGACCCCGCCGTCACGCTCCACCGCGCAGACCAGAATGTCGCTCTTGAGGCGGGTGGGGATCTCGTGGATGGCCACGCCGTCCAGCCCCTGCCGCTCGGTCAGCGCAAACTTGATGAGCCGCACCCGTCCGCCCGCGAAGGTATCGATCTTGCTTGCGCCCGGGAACCGCAGCAGGTGGGAGATTTCCTTGGCCGCTGCCATTTCGGGGTTGATGATGGCCGAGATGCCGATCTGCTTCTTGATAAAGTCCAGCTCATGGCTGTAAGACGGGTTGCGCACGCGGGCGATTGCATGGCTGTGGCCCGCCTTTTTGGCGAACATGCAGCACAGCAGGTTCAGCTCGTCCGAGCCGGTGACTGCGATGAACACGTCCGCTTCCTCCACGCCAGCCTCGGACAGGGTGGTGATGGACGAACCGTTGCCGAGGATGCTCATCACATCGTAGGATTCCCCGATATGCTCCACACGGGCCTTGTTCGTATCGATAACGGTCACGTTGTGACCCTCTTCACTGAGCTGCCGCGCCAGCGCTGTGCCGACCTTGCCGCCGCCCACCAAAACGATCTTCATAGAATAACCCTTTCTCTTCTCCTGCGCCGTCTGGGCGCTATTGAATAGATTATATCACATCTCAGGCAAAACATCTACAAAATCGGCCCTTCTGTCGGCTTTATCCACCTCAAAGCGCAGTTTTGGCGGAAAAACGGCCCCGGAACACACAGATCCCGGGGCCGTTCTCAGCGATTCAGGTATTTCAGTACCGCTCCACGCCGTCCTTGGTGACGAGGGCGTAGACCAGCGGGGCTTCCTCGGGCTTTTCGGGGCCGTAGACGAGGCCGCTGCGGTACTCGGCGGCGGCAGCGTCGAACTTATCCGCCGCGCCGTAGAAGGTGGCGAGGCTCTCGCCCTTATGGACGTAGTCGCCGCGCTTCTTGTGGAGGGTGATGCCGGCGGCGAAGTCCAGCGGGTCGCCCTTCTTCTGACGGCCTGCGCCCAGCAGAACGCTGGCAGAGCCGATCTTCTCGGCGTCGTTGGTGACGATGTAGCCGTCCTCTTCGGCCAGCAGCTCATAGCTGGCGGCGGGCTTCTCGAAGAGGCTGTAGTCGTCCAGAACGCGGGTATCGCCGCCCTGAGCCGCGAACATCTCCTTGCACTTTGCATAGGCAGAACCGTCCGCGATGACAGCCTCGGCCATGGCGCGGCACTCGGCGGGAGACCCCTTATCGGCCAGCACCAGCATATTCGCAGCCAGCTGCAGGCAGACCTCGGTCAGGTCGGCGGGGCCGTGGCCCTTGAGCACGTCCATGCTCTCCATGACCTCGAGGCTGTTGCCGATGTTGTGACCCAGCGGGGTGTCCATGTCGGTGATCATAGCAGCGACGCGGCGGCCATGATGGGTGCCGATGGAGACCATCAGCTTGGCCAGCTCGATGCTCTGGTCCACGGTCTTCATGAACGCACCGGTGCCGGTGGTGACGTCCAGCAGGATGGCGTCCGAGCCGGAGGCCAGCTTCTTGGACATGATGCTGGACGCGATGAGGGGGATGCAGCTGACGGTCGCGGTGACGTCGCGGAGGGCGTACATCTTCTTATCTGCCACAGCGATGCCCTCGCTCTGGCCGATGACCGACAGGCCGATCTTATTCACCTGTGCAAAGAACTCCTCCTGCGAGAGGGCGGTCTTTGTGCCGGGGACGCTCTCCATCTTGTCGATGGTGCCGCCGGTGTGGCCGAGGCCGCGGCCGCTCATCTTGGCGATTTTGACGCCGCAGGCCGCGACGATGGGCGCGATGACCAGCGTGGTCTTGTCGCCCACGCCGCCGGTGGAGTGCTTGTCCACCTTGATGCCCGGGATGGGCGAAAGGTCCACCATGACGCCGCTGTGGGCCATCACGTCGGTCAGCTCGGCAGTCTCCTCGTCGGTCATGCCGCGCAGATAAACTGCCATCATCCAGGCCGCCATCTGGTAATCGGCCACCTCGCCGCTGACGAAGCCGTTGACGATGGCTTCCAGCTCCTCGCGGCTGTGGGTGCCGCCGTCCCGTTTCTTGGCGATCAAATCGTAAATGCGCATAAGGTCACGCTCCTAAATAATATTCTCCGCCGACGGCCCGGGCCGCGCTGCCCCGCCTCCGGCAATCGTATGACATTGTAATTCAAGTATAGCAAATTTTCCCGCAAAAGCAAGCGCCGTTTTGTGGAATCTGTTGAAAAAGAAGCAAAAAGGGCGCAGCCGCCCGGAAAAGCAGCTGCGCCCGGAAAATACGCTCGAATCAGCGGGAACCCTTGTCGTAGGGGATGCCCTCGGCCTTGGGAGCCATGCTGTTCTTGGAGGTAAAGGCCAGAATGACCATGGATGCCACGAAGGGCATCATGTTGTAGATGTTGCTGGACCAGTGGAGCTGTGCGAGGAAGGTGGAGTCGGCGATGTTGGCCAGACTCTTGAACACGGCAAAGAACATGGCTGCGCCGCAGATGTGGAAGGGCTTCCACTGACCGAAGATCATAACAGCCAGAGCAAGGAAGCCTGCACCGGCCACGCCGACCTCGAAGTTCCAGGTCTGGACGGGAGGCACGATATAGGCCAGACCGCCGATAGCACCCAGAGCGCCCGAGATGACGACACCGGCATAGCGCATCTTGTAGACGTTGATGCCCACAGAGTCCGCAGCCTGAGGATGCTCGCCGCAGGCGCGCAGACGCAGGCCGAAGCGGGTCTTGTACAGCACGATGTAGCTGATGATGAGCAGTGCGATGCCCAGCGGGACAAAGATGCTCAGCTCCAGGCCGCCGATGCTGAACAGGAAGGGCTTGTTGGAGTAGTTCAGCTTGGCGCTGCCGCTGTCGCTGAAGTGCTTGGAGATGACCACAGCCACCGCCGTCGCCAGCAGGTTCAGGGCCGTGCCGCCGATGGTCTGGTCCGCTTTCAGATTGATGGACGCGAAGGCCAGCAGCAGGCTGTAGACCATGCCGGCGATAGCCGCCACCAGCACAGCGATGAGCACAGTGGCGAAAGCCGGCATGCTCGCGGGCAGCATGGTGAGGGTGAGGACACCCGCCACACCGCCGATGACCATGATGCCTTCCAGTGCGATGTTGATGATGCCGGAGTGCTCACTGAACATACCGCCCAGAGCGACCAGCATCAGCACGATGCCATACAGCAGAGTATACTTGATGAGAAGCAGCATATTACTTGCCCTCCTTCTTGGTTTCGGTCTTAGCAGGGGCAGGCTCTGCATTCACGTTGGTCTTGTCCGCATTCTTGAACAGCATGGAGTGGATCTTGCCACGGAACAGCATGGAGAATGCGCACAGGTAGATGATGATACCGCTGATTAGGTCGGAGATCTCGGTGGGGTAATACTTGGTGGACAGGAAAGAGCCGCCGACCGAGATGTGGGAGATGAAAATCGCGGAGAAGATGGTGCCGATGGGGTTGGAGCTTGCCAGCAGGGCCACAGAGATGCCGTTGAAGCCCATGGCCGGCAGGCTGGTGGAGTTCAGCGGGTTCCACTGAGAGACATTGGACAGGTAGTAGAGGCCGGCGCCGAAGCCTGCCAGAGCGCCTGCAATGGCCATGGAGAGGATGATGTTCTTCTTCTCGTTGATGCCGGCGTAGCGGGCGGCGCTCTTGTTCAGGCCGACGGCCTTCAGCTCATAGCCAAAGGTGGTCTTGTTCAGGATGACCCAGATCAGAATGGCGACTGCCGCAGCGAGGAAGATCGCGATGGTGGTGCTGTTGGTCTGGAACATCTTGTTCAGGCCGAAGTCCGGGATGAGGGCCTTAGACAGTTCGGCGCTCTTTCCGAGGTTCAGGGTACGGGTGTTGCGCACGTCGTACATGGGGCCGGTGCCGTTCTGGTAGATAAGCTCATTGACCAGATACAAACCGATCCAGTTGAACATGATGGAGGTGATGACCTCGTTGATGTTGAAGTAAGCCTTGAAGAAGCCGGGGATAGCGCCCCAGATGCCGCCGAGGATGGTGGCGGCGATCAGGCAGACATACCAGGGCATCTTGAGCATGATGGCGCAGTAGAGAGCGCCGTAAGCGCCCAGCGTGTACTGACCGGCAGCACCGATGTTGAACAGGCCGGTCTTGAAGGCGAAGGCCACGGACAGACCGGTCATGATGAGGGGCGCCGCGTTGGCCAGCTCCTTGCCGACGCCGTAAGGAGCGTCATGGAAGCCGCCCTTGAGGATGCGGACAAAGCCGTCGCCCCATGCGTGGGCCGGGTTGATGGCCAGCAGCACGAGGAAGCCCACAGCCATGCCGATGACGATGCACAGCAGAGCGGCCAGCACACTGGTGATGGAGCTGTTGAGGTTGCTGTGGGAAAGTTTTTTCTTGTTCATTTATTTGCTCTCCTTTCCCTGCTTGCGTGCGCCGGCCATGTAGAGGCCCAGCTCCTGCACAGTGGTGGTCTTGGGGTCGAACTCGCCCACGATCTCGCCCTCGTACATGACGAGGATGCGGTCGGACAGGTTCATGACCTCATCCAGCTCGAGGCTGACCAGCAGGACAGCTTTGCCCCTGTCGCGCTCGGCGACGATCTGGCTGTGGATGTATTCGATGGCACCGACATCCAGGCCGCGGGTGGGCTGAACAGCCACCAGCAGCTTGGGGTCTTTGTCGATCTCGCGGGCGATGATGGCCTTCTGCTGGTTGCCGCCGGACATGCTGCGCACAATGGTGGAGCTGCCCTGACCGCTGCGGACGTCGTACTGTGCGATGAGCTTATCGGAGTACTCGCGGACTTTATCGGACTGGATGAAGCCGCCCTTCTGGAACTCGGGCTGCCAGTAGCGCTGGAGCACCATATTGTTCTCGAGGCTGTAATCCAGCACCAGACCGTGCTTGTGGCGGTCTTCGGGGATGTGGCTCATGCCGTCCCTGGAGCGCTGGCGGATGCTCTCGCGGGTGATGTCCTTGCCGTCCAGCGTGATCTTGCCGCCCGACAGTTTTTCGAGACCGGTGAGTCCGTAAATGAACTCGGTCTGGCCGTTGCCCTCAATGCCCGCCAGACAGACGATCTCGCCTGCGCGGACCTGGAAGGTGACGTCCTTGACGGAGTCCTTCTTGCGCTGGTCGTTGTGGATGGTGACACCCTCCACGTCCAGCACGACATCGCCCGGGTGAGCGGGCTTTTTATCGACCTGAAGCTGGACGTCACGGCCGACCATCATGCGGGAAAGCTCTTCCTTGGTGGTGTCCTTGATGTCCACGGTACCCATATACTTGCCCTTGCGCAGGACGGTGCAGCGGTCGGCGACCGCCATGATCTCGTTGAGCTTGTGGGTAATAAAGAGGATGGACTTGCCCTCCTTCTTGAACCCGCGCATGATCTCCATCAGTTCGTCGATCTCCTGCGGGGTCAGCACAGCGGTGGGCTCGTCGAAGATGAGGATCTCATTGTCGCGGTAGAGCATCTTCAAAATCTCCACGCGCTGCTGCATACCGACCGAAATATCACTGATGAGCGCATCGGGGTCAACACGCAGGCCGTACTTCTCGCTCAGGGCCATAACCTTCTTGCGGGCCTCGGCCTTCTGCAAAAAGCCCAGCTTGTTGGGCTCCACGCCCAGAATGATGTTGTCCAGCACGCTGAAGCACTCCACCAGCTTGAAGTGCTGGTGGACCATGCCGATGCCAAGTGCGTTTGCATCGTTGGGGTTGCGGATGGCGACCTCCTTTCCGTTTTTGAGGATCTTACCCTCCTCCGGCTGATACAGGCCGAACAGCACGCTCATCAGGGTGCTTTTGCCTGCGCCGTTCTCGCCCAACAGGGCATGGACCTCACCTTTGCGCAGCTGCAGGGTAATGTCGTCGTTTGCCTTGATGCCCGGGAACTCCTTGGTGATATGGAGCATCTCGATCACAAAATCCTCTGCCAATCTGCTCACTCTCCTTTCGTGTCCAAACGACACTTATACTATTCTAATGCCCATTATACCGTATTTTTGCTGTTTTGCACACTTCTTTTTGAAAATTTAATGTTTTGCCATATCATAAGTATTACTTTTGTGCATTTTGACGGACATTCCTTCATCGTCTTGAAAAAGCACGCAAAAAAAAAAAGGCGGGACGCCCTTTGCAAAGCGCCCCGCCCGGGAAGTTTCTGATTACTGGATGTAGTTGACGGTGGTGAACTCGCTGACGGTGGGCTTGGTGCTGTCGTCAGAGCTGTTGTCCACAACGATCTCGCCGCTCTTGATCTTGTTCTTCAGAGCCTCGTACTCGTCGGTGGTGAAGGTCTTGAAGTTCCAGCTGTCAGCATCGGTGGGCAGGCCGACGTAGTCGCCGTCCTCCAGACCGAAATTGCCGTTGGAAGCAGCGATGTTGCTCCAATCGCCTGCCTCGATGTCGGACAGAGCGGTGTTGACAGCCTCGGTCAGGCCCTTCATAGCGGAGGTGATGAAGGGGTTGTAAGCGAAGGAGCCGTCTGCCACACCGTTGACACCGATGTAGTTCTGGTCAACGTCAACGCCGACAACATAGCCGTTGTTCTTCAGAGCAGCCTCAACAGCGGAGGTGTAGATGCCGCCGCCGCAGGCGAAGACGACCTGGGTGCCGTTGGAGTACCAGCCCTCCATACGGGAGGTGATGTTTGCGTCGCCGTAGAACTGGCCGCCGTAGAAGTAGTTGATGTCGATGTTGGTGCCCAGCTCCTGAGCAGCGGCGTCAGCGCCCTGCACATAGCCGTAGCCGTAACGGATGACAGCGGGGACAGCCATGCCGCCGAGGAAGCCCAGCTTGGTCTTGCCGTCCTTAACGACAGCGTAGCCAGCCAGATAACCTGCCTGCTCCTCCTTGAAGGTAATGCAGTAGCAGTTTGCGGGGATGGCGTCGGTGCCGATGTCGCCCTGGGTGACGTCGATGGCGATGAACTTGACATCGGGGTACTGGTCAGCAGCCCATGCCAGAGAAGCGCCGTACAGGTAGCCGACGCAGACGATGACATCAGCGCCGTCGTTGACAGCCTGACGGATCATGGTCTCGCGGTCCTCATCGGAAGCGTCAGCCTCGGGGATGTAGTACTGGCAGTCATCGCCCATGTAGCCGGAAACAGCGGTCCAGCAGGCCTGGTTGAAGCTCTCATCGTCGATGGTGCCGGTGTCGCAGGTCAGAGCGACCTTCACGATCTTCTCGCCGCCCTCAGCGGTGGAAGCGGCTGCGCTGGTGGAAGCAGCTGCAGAGGAAGCAGTGGAAGAGGAAGAACCGCCGCAGGCAGTCAGAGCAGCGGCAGCAGCAGCGGCGCCAGCCACTGCCAGGAAGTTACGACGAGAAATCATCATAATGAAAACTCTCCTTTTATTTTATATAACCGCGTTTTGTTGACGAAATGTGCGCACTTGCACATTTACTGGCTCAAGTATAGCGGGAAGAAACGGCAGATGCAAGCCTTTTCCGATTACAAAACATTTACAAATATTTTATCAAAATTGTAAAAAAATCATACTTATCCCGGAAAATCCGCTCCGCCCGGCCTTTTTCGCGCAGCTGCGTTCAGTCTTCCACGGCCTTGTTGCCTGCCACGTTGGAGGGGCCGAAGCCGAAGGGCAGCAGCTCGTCCATGCTGCGCTCGATGAAATCGTCCGGGCTTTTTGCCATGATGACATTCAGCTCCGGGCCGCCGAACTCGAACAGCGCCTGACGGCAGACGCCGCAGGGCGAGGTGATCTGCTTGTTGACTTCGCCCCGGCGCGCACCCACCACGGCGATGTCGGTGAACCTGGTCACGCCCTCGGCCACAGCCTTGAACAGGGCCGTCCGCTCGGCGCAGCTGGTGGGGGTAAAGGCGGCATTCTCCACGTTGCAGCCGGTGAAGATGCGGCCATCCTCGGCGCGCAGGGCAGCGCCCACCATAAAGTCGCTGTAAGGCACGTAAGCCCTCTCCCTGGCCGCAAGGGCCATCCGGATGAGCTCCTGCTTTTCTTCCAGAGTCAGTTTTGTCATAGTCGATTCTCCTTTTTGCAATTTGTAGATATAGCGTTCTTCGTCCTGCGGGACGAAGCCAATGGATTCAAACATTTTCTGCGACTGGGTATTGAAGGAATAGATGTGCGCGAAGCACTCCGCCAAGCCCCTTTCCCGAGCCAGCTCCAGCATTTTTTCGATGACCTTCCGCCCGATGTGTTTATTCTGGTACTCCTTGCAGATGACAATGGCCAGCTCGCCGGTCGTCCGCAGGCTGACGTCACCACAAAGCACACCCCGATACTCGATATAAAACAGTTCCCCGTGTGTGTCCAGATAATGATACATCCGCTTCAGCAGTGGCAAATCATAAACGAAGTCCCTGTTATCTACCTGTTTGCAGAGCTGTGCATCCTGATACCACGCAAGTGCTGTATCGTAGGCCGGATAATACGGAACAAGCCGGATGTTCCCCTCCACAGAAATCGGACTGCGCACCATGTTCACCGTTTCTCTGTTCATCGGCCTCATTCCCTTCTGTGTCGTACATTCTTCTGTGTCGTGTATTTAAGTATAAATCATTCTTTTAAGAAGTGCAAGCAAAGCCGCCGCCTCTGCGTCGAAAAAGAGGGCCGCTGCAACCACAGCGGCCCTCTTTGATCCAAAAAGCTCTTAGTACTCCGCGCCCAGTGCGACCTTCATCATATCGGTGAAGCTCTTCTGGCGCTGCTCTGCGGTGGTGATCTCCGGGGAGACGAAGCTGTCGGAGATGGTCAGCAGGCAGGCGGCGTTCTTGCCCAGCACCTCGGCGTTGGCGAACAGAGCAAAGCTCTCCATCTCCACGCAGAGGCAGCCGCGCTCGTCGCGCAGCAGCTCCCAGTAGGTGGGCTTTGCGTCGGAGGGCTGACGGTAGAAAACATCGGAGGAGTGGATGTTGCCCTCGATGAGCTTGATGCCCTGCTTCCTGGCGGAGGCGCGCAGCTTATCATTCAGAGTCTCGCTGGGGAAGGTGATGTCGTGGTCGTTGCCGCTCTGGACGCGGGCATAGTTGGACTCACTGACCGCACCGGCAGCCAGCACGGTGTCAAACAGCTTGGCGTCGGCAGTGTAGCTGCCGGCGGAGCCGATGCGGATGATGTTGTCCACATCGTAGAACTTGAACAGCTCGTAGGAATAGATGCCGATGGAGGGCATACCCATGCCGCTGCCCATCACGCTGATGGGACGGCCCTCGTAGGTGCCGGTAAAGCCCAGCATCCCGCGGACGCCCGTCACCTGACGGACATCCTTCAGGAAGGTGTCAGCAATGAACTTTGCGCGCAGGGGGTCGCCCGGCATCAGGACAGTCTTTGCGAAATCGCCCTTTTCGGCGCTGATGTGAGGAGTAGCCATAATAATTATCTCCTTTTTATGAATTTTATCTAGGCAGCGGAGTCCGCCGCCTTGCGTTACCCAAAAGCTTTTTTCATTCCGCTGAATGTCAGCCGACATGCCAAAGCCTCCCCTTTTTAGAGGAGGTGGCGCGCCGCAGGCGTGACGGAGAGGTTTATTTCTTCCCCGGGAATACGTTCTGCGGGGGAATGTACGAACCATTGAGACGTATCTCAAAGTGGCAGTGGTTGCCGGTGGAACGGCCCGTGCTGCCCAGATAGCCGATGAGCTGGCCCTGCTTGACGGTCTGGCCCGCGCTGACGGTCAGGGACAGGCAGTGTGCATACACAGAGCTGTATCCGCCGCCGTGGTTGATGATGACCGAGTAGCCATAGCCCGTACCTGCACCGGCCTTGTTGTAACCCGCCTTTGCGACGGTGCCGCCTGCGGAGGCGTAGATGGGCGTGCCGGCCGGGGCGCAGATGTCCACGCCCTTGTGGCGTCCGCCGTACCAGCGCGAGCAGTAGCGGTAGTTCGGCACAGGCCAGATGAACCGGCCGCTGCCGGTGATGTACTTGGTGCTGGAAGTCACCTTCTTGGTGCCTTCGACCACCTTCTTGTTCACCGGCTCCTTGATGACCTCGGTGGAAAGCACGCTCTGGTCCACAAGGATATTCTTGGTGTCGTAGACGTTCTGGAGGGTCACGCGGCGCAGACCGTTCTCGCCCTCCTGGAGCACCTTGGTGGTTCCCTTCGTATATTCGTTGGATCTTGTCGTCTCGGTGGAGAATGCGATTTCTTCCTCACGGGTCTCGATGCGGGTGATGCGCACCTCAAGGCCAGCCTCTTCTTTGGTGATGACGAGG